>Ga0307512_10001560_pt1 | contig 32124 bp, 38 predicted proteins | sample 14_EM_MG_FD_200267 | JGI IMG/M metagenome (GOLD analysis project Ga0307512, IMG submission 200267) | Populus trichocarpa ectomycorrhiza microbial communities from riparian zone in the Pacific Northwest, United States - 14_EM | ecosystem: Host-associated > Plants > Roots > Unclassified | place... | reverse complement strand
AGCGTGTGTAGATGGGTAGCTATATAGATACATAGATACATAGATGAGAATTCAAACTGAATACATGACTGTGATTGGAGGTGCTCCCAGACATGTCGCCGGCGCTCCCAGGTGCTCCCAGGCTTGTCGTCGGCGCTCCAAGTTACTCTGAAGGCCGGCAGGAATGCCCTCCTATGGTCTGATACTCTCCTGAAAAACGGCTTCAGCATAACTGCAGCCCCTGCGAAGAGTGTAACACACGTGTCGTTCTGATGATGCGTATACGTCACCACAAAGTAATGGAGGTATGTATGCAACGCGACCCGTCGCCGGGGCGACGGGCACCGTTTAATTCTCCGTCAGATGGTACGAGGTTCCGTCAGAGCCGTCAGAGCCGTCCGGCACACCAGGGTGTTTCAGACGGAAATTAGGGTCATTGCTGATGTCGCCATTATCATATATTACATTTCTGAAATATACTGTCCAATCATCACACTCTCTAGTACTATGCCATCAAGCCTCCACATTCTGCGTTGATCCATCATCGGCTTGCGATGCATCCTCCTCCTCATCCCTATCCGCATCGTCACCATCCTCCCACTCATATCTGTCAATATCACTTGTTGACAGGTCAAACCTACTATGCCCTCAGTCCTGCACATTCTGCGTTGATCCATCATTGGCTTGCGATGCGTCTTCCTCCTCATACACTTCCGCATCCGCATCGTCGCCATCCTCGCGCTCATACCCGTCGACATCAGTGGTTCCCAGGTCAAACCTCCCGAGTTTAGTCGCGGGCTGTTGACGCCGGCTGCCGGTGGGGTTGTCATCGCACTTGTCGCTTTCGTCACCTTCATCGTAGTAATCCCTGCGGCCCCCTGGCACCCAGAAATGCAGTTTGTCATCCGTGCAATTGTTGTCTATTGGGATGTTTGGGTCATTGCTTCTGATCTCAGGCTCCTCAACCGCCACTTCGGAGATCAAATGTTCAAGAAGAATAGCATTGTCTACACGCGGTGCTTCCATGCCAATGACCACGGCAGGCATTGGGTTCTCCGCCTGTTGGATCTGACACTTGACTGTAGCAAGAGTGTTCATATACACCATCTGCTGGTAGCTCTCCGGTAGTGTGATCCAGGTATTCATCGAGAATGTATACGGGTCTGCAACGCCAGGCAAGGTTAACAACTTGCGACCCGTTGTAGTGCAGCAGGATGCGTTCTTACCACTGTCATTCAGCTAATTGAAGTTGTTTGAGTGATCAGGTCTGTCTGCTTTCACCTTTGACTTGGAAGCTTGCGGATGAACACCTTTGGTTGTTTGCCACTCCAGGAGAGCATGACGCAATGCGGTGCAGGCAAACATGATCAGTGGTGGGGGCATAAGACTGTCCTTGTTGTTAATCATGGAGTTATAAAATCCATCAGCAGACTTACCGTGGCTATTCACCTGATGATAAAATTTGATGTTGCTAAACCGCCGGATTGCTTCCGCCAGGAACTAAAGTGGACGCTGGCCATTCATTAGCAGCTTTCGACTCTCTCTGCGTTGTATTTGGGCCGCGTACACCACCTTCCACACGCTCTGCTACAAGAAACAGATACTTATTGTCAGCCAGAAGGGAATCAATGAATTCCAAATGCTCTGCGGCAGATTCCAAGTGGTGGATATCATAAAGCTCTGCTCTGTTGTCCCTTGCTGATTGAATAAAATGGGATTTAACCTTATCAACTTGTGCTTGAACCTGGTACCAGTTTGAGCGTCCAATATCCAACGTGGGCCGTTGCTTCACCATACCTCATTCAAGATCTCCTTTGTGCGCGCCTCAAATGCTATGGACCAAATGTTGTTTTGCTGCATAGTGGTGTTCCAGTACGCGTCTATTATCTGCAAGTGTGTAGCTTCAGCTAATGCTTTCCAAACGCGTTGCGTTGCATAACTTACTGTCTCCAAGTCGCTTGCACTCAGACACTACTGTCTGCTCCACATGTAGAGCCCCAGGAGTCTGCCTGTTGCAAACACAAGACGCGTCATGTCTGAGTGACCAAATCGATGGATGCGGCGACTGCCTCTGTCTCTGATTCATTTCGGTATCTCGCATTCGGAGTGGATTTGTGATGATTTCGCGGGCTTCTGCATTAGGGATGGGGTCGGCAGGATTTCATGACCGCTGAGGGGAGAGGGAGTTATAGTAATGCTGGATTCGGGGCTGGAAACAACGCAAAGTGATGACCTTCCTCCGGCTGCTGGTGTGATACTACTGCTTGTACACGGCATGGCGGTTGGAGTATTTATCGACTGTCACTGTATTGCGGACGGGGTGGAACCCATGCGTTGAGTGATACCCACAATGCGAGAATTGTTCAGCGAAGATGAGGGGGTGGAGTTCTGACCTTGGATTGTAGAGGCTGTGGAACTCCCTCCTTGAGAGGGATCCCTCTCACCAGCCAGTACGGAAATGCGTCTCTTAGCAGGCAGAAGTTGAAAATTCCCCGAAGGCCTACGCTTATGTTGATTCTGACGATTAGCAAGATTTCGAACATTTCGTACGCCGGGAGTTGTGGCAGGGTGAGGGATTTGGGAAGGCATAGTCCGACATAGATGATCGATGTTGAGAATGTAGGAATAATTGCCTGTGCATGCATATGCAACAGCAGGCAAGGTAGACTCCTATTTGAGCGGCCAGGGAGGGTTTCAACAAGAAAGGGAGGCACAGGGTGGACCGCGCTAGACTCTAAACTGTGACAATACTCGGCGACGAGATCCCTTGAAACGCATTCAATTACGGGGTTCACTGCCATTAGATTGAACTCAGCATTGATATTTACTGTTACACCAATGTCTGAAGGCCTATTTGCACCACTTGAAGGGTGTTTATGCCTTCTGGGCACGGGTATCATAGTATTGCACTCGTTCTTGGCACAATACTTCGAACCATCGATTGTGTATATCTTCAGCTTCCTGGTGGAAATCCCCCTTTGGCAGAGTGAAAAGCAATGTAAAGCGAACAATGAAGTATTCTCTATCCTATGACATCAGTTGTGTGTGCATTTGCCACTGCTAGGAGTTGGTAGCTGTGTTGGATGGTTGCACTGTTGGGACAACTTGAGAAATACTCAGTTTGCTCCGAGATGCACAAGGTCTGAGCGACAAAAGTGGTATGAGATGCCAAAGCAATGCCTGGCGTCACAAAATGTCGTCACTGCGAGTACTAAATCTCATCTCGAGGCTCCTCATTCATGAAGTGCCTGGTGGTTGTGCAATATGAAGGCTGGGCCATTTGTGTTCATTAACCAACAAAACGCAGGATATGAATCAAATCCATCAGCAAAATGTATTTTAGTCACTGGAAGCCTCCAGGAGTGTCTGAGAGGATGTGGAGTGTAAACTTAGATGCGTCAATTTCAGGAGAGTATCAGACCCTAGGAGGGCATTCTGGCCGGCCCTTGGAGTAACCGGGATCTCTGATGACTGGTACAGGAGTACCATGGGAGTGATTGCGATAAGTTTGAGAACACCTCGGAGTGCCAGAGAGAACTCGGGTGCACGTGGGAGAACCTGAGAGTGCCGGGGACGAGCCTGCGAGCGCCGAGGACAAGTCTGGGAGCGCCGACGAGAAGCCTTGAAGCACCTGGGAGCACCTCGAATCACAGTAACGCACTCTGGGAAAACGACATCTACTTTCAGAACGTTGATGGCGCGCCTGGAAATCATAGCTACTACTTATCGTTTAACGATTTTTAAAACTCATGTATTCAGGTTGTATTCTCATCTTTCTATCTATCTATATAGCTACCCATCTACACACAGTATATCCGGACCGGCTGCAGGCGGTGCTTGAGAGCAATTCGAGTCACGCCTGAAAATGATGATCGAGTGAACTCAGAGATACACTCTGGGCCATGATCGAGCGAGTTTGGAGATGCACTTGGAGGAGGTAACCAAGCGGATTTGGAGATACACTTGGAGGCCGTGATCGAGTGGACTTAGAGATGCACTCCGAGATCGTGGTTGAGCGAGTTTGGAGATACACCTGGAGGCCCTGAGCTAGCGAATTTGGAGATGAACTTGTAGGCCATGATCTTGCGAACTTGCAGGCCGTGATCAAGCGAGTCTGGAGATGCACATTGAGGCTGTAATCGAGCGACTTTGGTGATAATCTTTGGAAGCAGTGATCGAGCGGGATCAGAGAAGTACTTAGAGGCGGTCGAAGGACAGCGCGCCGAGTGCTGAGACTTATTTCATCAGTTAGTTGACTCACAAACGTGGAAATGTGACTAGGTGACTTTACCTGTGAGCTCTCATGGCGAGCTGGCTGATGGCGGTCGATCGTGTAGGGAGGCACACTGGAAGCTGAAGCTACATTCAGGTGTCAACTTGTAATCATGAGAATGAAGGGAAGACAAACAATCTTGGGTGGATGCTGTACTCGGTGTATGCTGTAATCAGTGTATGCTGAACTCGGTGTTTGTTGTACTTGTGGTATGCTTGTACTTGGTGTCAACTCATGATCATGGCATGGAGAGATAGAGAGGGACGACTTAACTTTGTGTTCTGCGATGATGGTAGAGTTGTGGATGAGAAAGTGAGGGATCAGGGATGAAGATGAGAACGATGTGGAGGATACGAGTGGATATGAGAAATCAGGGGTACAACTTGCCTCATTGGGTTGGGAAGACCTCATATTAGTGTAATTGCACACCGGATCGGGACTCGTACCTGCTGCATTGGAGATCGTAAACTGACTCGCACACGAAATTCTCCAAGTCCCTGTTTCTGATGATGATTGGCCCAATCTCTTCTCCTCTCACTCCTTCGCGTCCTCAACTCTACCTATTCGATTATAACAGCGAAAGTCCGAAGAGATGTACTAGAATCTCAGAAGTAGTATACAAAGAATAAGAATAACAAGTATAACGATTTCAAGAAGTGTTCGGAAAGCAAGCATATACTGAAAAATGATTCGAGAGGAGATATTGCAGTATTCCGATCGATCTCTGAGCAAGTCTAAAGAACTGTGCCCTCACCGGAGAAACAGTATCTATATATACAATGATAAACCGGTGATTGTCTGTGACCTCGGTTGGGGATCAATAACCAAAACAGGAAGAGAAAAACTCTGCAACTGTACAAAAATACATAAGAAACATGAAGAATATAAGAGAACCATCTAGGCGTATTCTTTTACGATAAGCGCTGATAAATCCCTCTTCCAACGGAACCACAAAGAAGATTCTAGACAAGTTCTAACCGGAACTTTCTAGACATCCTAAACGTAAAAGATAACCAAAGTATCAAAAGTTATTAACACACCATGTTATCCTTATCCATAAAGTACCATCTTATTGTAAGGAGAATATTTAAGAAAGTAGAAATATCAGTACGAGAAATGTAGATACTTCTGTATTTTCAATACCCCTTCGCACTTTGATCCAAATATCTTTGAGCATAAGTGGTCAGTAACATATCTCATCATTCCCTTTGTACATATATCCGCCAAATCATCCTCTGAAGGTACATGCATAATGGACACATTTCCCTGTTCGATTTGTTCTCGAGTAAAGTGATATGCGATGTTGATATGTTTCGATCGGTCATTAAGTTGTGGATTATATGCCACATCTATAGTGGCATTGCTATCGCAAAAGAGAGCCATAGGAATACCTTCTTTCAGTAACTCCTGAGTTCCATGCTTCAGCCAGAGACGATGTTTTGTTGTCATAGCAAGTGCCATATACTCAGCCTCACAAGTAGAGGTAGCAACGGACCGCTGTTTTCAATATCTCCAGGAAATAGTAGCATTCCCAAGTTGAAATATATATCCAGAAAAGCTTCATCTCGTATCTAGACAATTGCCGGATGATGCATCCAGAAAAGCCGTCATTTTGAGTTGATTATTCCAAGTATAAAAAAGGTATTTATCCTTCATTCCTTGGAGATATCGAAGTACTCTCTTGGCGGCCGGTAGGTGCTTTGTGGAGGGAGATGAGTTGAATTGAGAGGTGAGTGATCGTATACGCTAGGTCAGGTCTTGTTCCAGTAACTAAATACATCAAAGATCCGATTATTTGTTGATATGCCGTTGCATCGGTATGCTCGTCTTCATCTTCAATCGCCTTCAACTGATGGTTTGAGTCGATAGGTGTTGAGACGGGCTTGCAATCATGCATCGAAAAACGGTTCAGAATCTCATTGATGAATGTCGTCTAGGAAACAGTGTTCCCATCGTCAGTAAAGGTTATTTGGATTCCTCGAAGCCAATTAAGCTCACCCATGTCGTTGACCTTGAACTCAGTCTTCAACACATTCATGGTTTGCCTTTTTAGCTCTCCAGTAGCTCCAAACAGTGTAATATCATCCACATATATAGTTAAGAAGAGATCTCCTGATTCGTGAACAAGAATGCAGGGATCCCAAGCAGTGATAGAAAATCCGAAGGGTCCTAGGTATTCTACTAACCAATAGTACCATTCCCTCAGAGATTGCTTCAATCCATAAATACACCTCTTTAATTTTGCCACCATTCCATCTAACCGGCTGCCTTCCGGTAGATCAATATAAACTTCTTACTTTTATATCGCATATAAAAATGCAGTCTTGACGTCCAGTTGTCGAGGTCGCCATCCTGTGCATGCCGATAATGCTAGTAGAAGTCTAAGAGAATCATAACGAACCATGGGGGCGAATATTTCATCGTAATCTTGGCCTAAGAAGTGTGAGAATCCTTTGGCAACTAACCGTGCCTTATATCATTCGACGTCTCCTTGAGCATTTCCTTCAGCTTCAGAGACCCATCTCCTAGCCACTATTTTTCTTCCAGCTGGTTTTGGGATAACATCCCAAACATCATTTGCTTTGAGTGACTTTAGTTCTTCATCCATTGCCTTCTTCCAATCTGACCATTGTGGTGACACTTTGGCCTGTCAGTAAGACTTTGGTTCTTCAACTGTTAGTACGCCTAAATTTATCCATTGACTTCCTTCGATTCCTTCCAGATGTTGAGGTTCCGGAGTCAGAGGTCGAGGAGGTGCATCACGCATACGTGCTTCAGGGGCATAACCGTCGAAGCCATAGCGTTCAGGCGGATTAACACCTCTTCTAGCACGAGTGACGACCTGACCAAATGGAATTGGTGGTGGCGTCATAGGTCGTGGCGGAAAAGGAGGAGGATGTCCCAATGGAAGTTGAGAACATTGGTCAGATTGTTGATGTTCTTCTTCTAGGAAGTGACCTGCCGGAACAACCATTCTAATAGATTCGTCGAATTCTTCGATCCTGTCAAGTTCTTTGATTAATATTCGTTCGTTAGGTTGGTCGGGTGGTCTGGGTAATTGATCTTGATAGGCCATATTATTGGCATTGTAAACCCGATAAGGAGCGCCTAAATATCCGTCTCTTTTTCCTTCCATACAATCCGCTTGCATTAGTCGAGCAATGGTTGCATGATCATTGTCGACCAAGTCATTAGCTTCTTGAGGATTCTGATCCATTCACTGACGCCACATACTATTCGATGTTCTACCCTTATTATAATAGGTATACTCAATGGATGTTGATGGGGTGGTGCTTTGGAGGGGAGTAAGAATTTGATCAATTTGACGGTTTATCATTGGCGTAGCCCCTTCTATCTTCAGAGGGGGGAAGAAGATGTCTGCTGATACTATAGTCTTTTTGGTATCAGGTAAGACCACTCTATAATGATGGGGTACATTGGTGTATCCGGTGAAAATAACCATTTGTGCCCTCGGAGATAATTTCTTTGCGTCCATTCATTTTGGATACGGTATGTGGATGTAACATTCTCTGCCAAAAGGTTGAAGGTGCTGGATCGATGGCTTGGTGCCATAAAAAGCCTCATAAGGAGTTAGATCCTTTAGTGCCGAATGAGGTTGTCGATTTTTTATATCTACTGAGGTTAACACAGCCTCAGCCCATAACTTCTTATCATAAGTCGATGCACTATCAAGCATAGCTCTAAGTGACTCTCCTATTGTATGATTAAGGCATTCTGCAACTCCGTTTGACTCAGGGGAATACGGAGGGGAAAACTCATGTATAATTCCCTTTGATGCAATGAACCCTTTCAAGTCGTTGGTAACATATTCCCCACCATTATCCGTTCGAAATGCGGCAGGAGTCTTGTGGTTTTGAAGGTCCATTTCTGAAACAAAATCTTTGACTATTTTAGTTGTCTCAGAGTTCTGCTTTATAAATCGAACCCATGCAACCCTAGTAGCATCATCGATTGGAGTAATGTAATAAAGGGAATTACCATATGACAGAACCGGAAAGGGTCCACTCAAATCAGAATGAACAAGATTGAGCTTTATCCTATTCTTCATCGATGATGTCTTTCGAGGAAATCGAGTCATCATTCTTTTGATGCAGGAGGAGCAAATGTAATTCGTTGGTCTTGCTGGGATATCGGCATCGGAATACAACTGTAGCGATTCATCCATTGTTGACGGTGCTAGATATGTGGGAGCCTGATGCCAGAAGACATACGTAATATGGGCCGAATGTAATAGCTCAGGAATTATAAACAAATTTCCGTCAAAAACAGCTTCAAAAACATCTTTTGTTCCCTTATTAATTGAAATATACTCCCCCTCTCCAAACTCTGTATATCCTTTTTCCCTCAATTTCCTCCAAGAAATCAAAGGATGTGCCAAATGAGGAACATACAAAACACCTCGAACACAAAAAGAAAAAACCGATCCATCTCTCAGAACACAGTCCATCACCACTTCTCCTTTGCCGACAATCTCCATGCTCTTTTGTGAACTGGATTTTACAAATCCGCCACATCTCGAGTAGTTGAGGAGACGTCCTGCACATGGGGTCATGTGTGAGGTACAGGCGGTGTCAAATTGGAAGGATTTGTTCCTTACCTTTTGATCCTCGGTAGTAACATTTGCTTCCTCGGCCTTATTCTTCTCTTCTTTTTCCTTCTTTTCTTCATTCATCTTTTGTAGATGAAAACATTCGTTCTAGGTATGTCCTTCGGGTTTTACTGGATTATGTTTCTTGCACTAGGTGCAAGCCTTCGGAGAGGATGAGGAGGAATTATTGGAACTTCCCGATTTCGTAGGTTTGTTCACCTTTTTCTTATTACCCGAAGGTTTAGAAACAAAGAGAGCCAAATTTTCTTCGATTTCGGAGTTGTCGATATCCATAAGTTGTTGCTTGATATCAGCATACGACAAACTATCTTTTGTTGTAAGATTATCGATCACGTTTTTATGGTGTTTAACCAAAAAACCCAACAGAAAATCTCTCTTAGCCTTGTCTTCGTTAAGAAACGTAGCAAAGATCTTTCGGTACGAATCAGAGGAGGCTTTCGAGAGTTTTGTAAGGTGGAGCCATTGGGACTCAAACTTGGATATAAATCCTCGTAAGTCTGTACCAAAATATTGAGTAGGAAGGGAGACCAGATTCATTATCTGGGAGACAAGCGCGAAAGCTGAGCCTCTATAATATTCAGTGCGAAGCCAGGTCCTCATCAGGTGAGGGTTCTACTCAGGCCCGGCACCAACTTTCGTCCTTTTCTACAGTGTATACTCCGCTCCTCGCGTGACTTCGACAATGCCAGAGAAAACCCCTTTCAGTTGCCCCAAATTTTCATGCCGAAAGAAGGTTACCTCAGACAGCTGGCAACTTAAACATATCAAAATTCACCATCCAGAACACCTTCAAGTTGCGCGCCAGAGGAATCTGACTATTTGCAGCACGCCCCGACGCTTTGAACACACTCACTGTCATGACTTCAACGTGAACAAAGATTCAGTTGAAGATTTGGACGCGTTTCCCTACCTCGAACACGTTGAAAACATAGCAGACTCGGAGACTCAATCACAGCCACCTCCCCAGCGGCGGAGGGTAATATACCCCGGCGCTCTGCTGATGAATTTCATTGCTGAGCCATGGGAACGCGATGTTCAGGGTTGCCTTGAGACGAACCTACATAACAACCCCTACTACCCGTTCGCAATGCATGAATAGTACAAATACATCCAGTGTGGGATCAAGATGAAGGGCATGTAGACGTACTAAGACAACGTGCTGAAGGAAAAAAACACCGCTCTGCGTTTCCCAAGCTTCAAAAACGGGGATCGCTTCCATAAGCTGGTGGCTAGCATGCCAGATGATCAGGCTCTTGGGGAGTGGGAACTACACACTCTCGAGGATATGAGATGAAATGACGATCATCAACGCCCTCTGAAATTCTAAAGCCGAGACTTCATCAAAAGCATGAGATGGTTGATGCGGCACCCAGCCTACGCCGAGCATCATATTTACGCCCCTCAGCGTTCCTTTAACAGCGATACGCCACCGAAACACGTCTATACTGAAATGCACCCTGCAGACTGGTTGTGGGAGACACAGGTAGGGAGAGATACTCCAGGATGATAACGTGCTAATCGACGTTTAGTCAACGCTTAGAGCGGGGGATGCACTGCTCCCCTTGATCTTCATGTCGGACAGAACACATCTCTCTAATTTTGCTGGCGACAAGCAAGAGTGGCCTGTACATATGACAATTGGCAATGTATGTTCGAAGATCCGCCAGATTCCCTCAATGCACAGCATCGTAATGGTCGCTCTCCTGCCGATTCCAATAAACAACCGCAATAGTCCTCAGAAGCGGCCGGATTAGCATTGGCAAACAAAACGTGAAGTGCTGAATGAAGTACTCCATTGGGTACTCCAGCCTCTCACCTTGAGAAAAATCCTTGGCGCTGAGGACAGCTATTACAAGGTTCTCTGTGCCGATGGTAACTTCAGGCATTGGAAATAAGTTTTAGCCGCATGGCTTGGAGATTGCCCTGCGTATAGCAACCTACATCATCTCGAGCGGCATGTCTGTTTTTGGTGCAAGTGTCCAAAGAACGAACCTGGAGATTATGTCCCTCCTGACAAGCAGCACCCCCGGTGTGATCACAACGTATATCGAATGCTCAGCGATGCCAACAACAAGGAAGCCAATGGCAGACTCTCGTCGCGCCATGTTCACCGAGGATTGAACATGTTTCGGCGTATTCCCTGTATCATGTGCTACCTCCCGAAGCCCGACCTCCTCTGTACAATGCAGATCGGCATGCCAGACCACCTCCAGAAGTGGATTTTTCACTTTATGAAGACACATGAATGGCTCGACAAGTACAATGCAATCAGGTTACCCGTGCCTGCTTACCACAATCTCACACGAAAAAAGAAGTCATATGAAGAAGTTTCTCAATGGAATGGGAAGGAGATGGAGAAACTGAGCAGGTACCTGCTTGGAGTTGTAACCCTGTCTCTACGAGGCGGAAGCCCCGCTCAGCGTCCCATATCCAATCACGCAATTGAGTGCACCCTGGCATTGTTAAAATTCTATCTGTAAGCTCGATATTAATCTCACGATGATTCAACATTGAGCTACATAGAGGAACCCTGCGTCATCTTCACACCTTCAAAGATGGTTTCTTACTCGGGCGAGCCGGCAAAAAGGCGAAAGCTGTAGCCAATGCCCTGAGAATGAAACTCATGAAGAAGCAAAAGGTAGACAAGGAAACAAATGCTGAAACTCAGACGCTGTCCAAGAAGCGGCGCGAAATGAACGCCTGGTGGGATTATATCCGCCACGAGATAGATGTTTGGAAGGAGGTAGATGTGGAGTTCAACTTTCCAAAGATCCGCTTAATGTCTCATTGGGTTTGACAGATTCTTTGAGACGGAGTCTTGGAACAGTCTTATGCCGAGAGACATGAACAAGCACATAAAATGAACGTCAAGGAGGGTTGGAAAGCTTCCAATCACAATCTCAACTTCGTGCCACAGGTAATCACCTTTCAGCATCGCATCCTCTGCTTCGAAATCAGGGAGCTCAATCTCCAAGCCCTCACTCAGCATCAGGAGAACAGCGCTGCAGCCTGCAATGTCCTCCCTTCTGGTGGTGATCTCACTGCCCCCCTGAGCCCAGAGTAATATGCAAAGCCCGAATTCATGGGACCCAAAAACTGCCATGATGGAAAGCATCCTGACGCTATGATCAAAGACTTCAGAGCATTACTCGACAATGCGCAAGACGCAACGCACCGCGTGGCAATATACAGCGGTGCGCGGGAGTTTATTAAGCATAAGAGTTGTAAATAGTCGTATATATCGGATGAACAACTGCACACAATGGAGCCTTGTATTCACCACGGTATTAAGGTTCAGGTTGAGTGTTTACATGGTGAACGCATATTTCAGATTTGTCGATGCACAGGAAGCCAGAGCTGGCGCGGAGGGGATCGACGGAACAATAGGGTGTGGGTAAAGCAACGCCCGGGGAGGCGTTATCGTGCCCTGAATGGGTGTCTCCCATGGCAACTGCAACCACTATTCAAAATTAAACTCCTACACGAGGATGGAGCTTTCGTTGAGTTCTGGTTAGCCCTGGCGCTCACCACTATACCTGGAAATTTTGGTAACTTGGATCCAGTCTCGAAATTTGTACAAGTGAGAAAAGCACCTGCAGCCGTTGCTTTGCAAGTTTTCAGCGTGGGAATCATTCTCAGCTGCGCGCACGGAATTCCAGAGATAGCTACTAGTAGTAAGACAGGAGACGGATGGACCGAGCAATGGATTGTCAATAGCCACATAGATCTGGCAACTTGGAATGATGTGTATAATTAGTAAAGAGAGAATGGCATTTTGCGCGCCAGTGGAAGGAACGCGAGGAGAGATATTCACAGCGTCACCCATTGCATTGCAATCCCGATGCAAGTGCGTACCCAATCAACCCATTCTGATGTATGGTCACAGTTGGCCACAACGCCAGAGTGATCGTTTAAAATGGGAGTGTGATAGAATGCGAAGAAATGGAGAAACAGCGATTGGAGAGCGACATACACCGCGACGCGTTGTATTGACGCCGGGTGCGGAGTGATCCGCCACAGGGGTGGCTCTGACGGCTCTGACGGAGCGCGTCCACTCTGCCGGAGTCATTCCGCCCAAATGGAATATTTCTTTGCTGATGAGGCCGTACTTCAGCAAGTTTGGTGATACATTTGGAGGCCATGGTTGTGCCAACATACAAGGCATGATCATCTGACTTTGGAGATGGAGTTGCTGGCCATGATTGTGTGAAGTCGGAGACCAAGATTGAGTGAGGTTGGAGATGCACTCTGAGGCCATGATCAATCGAGATTGGAGGATTACTTGGAGGTGATCGATCTGCCGTGGTCGATTGGGGGGGAGGCATGACCGCAGCTGAGACTCAATTGTTTGGTTAACTTCTAATTGTGGGAATGGAGAGAGTTGAGTACAACACTGTCCACCACGAGATGAGAGACTGGCTGGGAGCAGATGACAGTGGATCTTTGGATGATAGAGTACTGAGTGCATGTAGTACACAGTGTATGCAGTACTTGGTGCATGCTGGATCTGGTGAGAACATAGGATCATGGCATGCATGGGGAAAAGCTTTGGTGTAACCACAACGGAGATAAAATATCCCTGACACTACTGTGTTACGGTTGCTGACAATGGATTGAGGCCGCCAACCATGTGCATTGGCGATTGGATAAAGGTTATCGGAATGCTATGCGAGTGTTACTGAGTGTAATATCGATTTTCAGAATGAAGCAAATATCACATACTGCATGCATTCTCTCAACACCCTATGGGCAATCGTCATCTCCGCCACCATCACCATCACCACCCTCACTATCATCGCCATTACCATCACCACCATTGGGTATTTTGCTGTTAGATCATTCCACCATGAGCTGTAAGTAATTCACCCGGGCCCACTGTCAGCGAAACCAGATCCAACACTACCAGCTTCCTCCAAGCAAAGTCAGATTGTCAGTGAGGCAAGAGTGAGTATGGCAGCGTGGTGAGACAAAGTATGTCAGAGTTGTGGGAGCAAAGCCAGATCCTCAGCTTCTTGCCGGCTCATAGCGAATCAAGAGTGTGTACTAACAGCTTCCACCCACTGAGGCCAGATCCGGTGCTACCAGTGAAGAATGTTTCACCCCTACAAGCGACACTGAATCCACTGCTACCAGCTTGCTCCCAGCGAAACCAGATCCATAGTTTCTTGCCAGCTCATAGCAAATCCAGAGTCTCTGCTACCAGCGAAACCATGTTGACACGAGAAGATAATGGAGAAGATGATGAAATGTGCATCGAACCAAAGAGAAGGAAAACTATGGACTTATATATGAAAGAGAGAGAAGGAAAACCAAATGCCGACTGCCAATGCCGGAGCCCAATGCCGAGTACCAGTGCCGAGCCCTCCTCTTCACGATGGGGGCAGGGGAGGCCGATGGGGGCAGGCGAGGCAGATGGGGGCAGTATAGGCCAATTGGGGCAGGCGAGGCTGGGGGGGGGCAGGCGAAGCCAATCCGGGCTGCCAGCCACTGGCCACATGCCTGAGCCTGCCAGCACCAAACACTAGGGAAGCCACCGGGCCAAATCCTTAGTCAACACTCCCCCATTGGCACGAGGCTTTCCAGACGAAACAAAACCAAAGACACAAATGAAAGTCTGAGATCCTCCTCTAAGTTCTAAATCCCATTAAATCCAAATCCAAAGAAATTCCAAGCATACAGTGTAAATCCAAACGAAATCCAAATACACAATCTGAAACAAAGGACATCTGAAAGTCTAAGTCCTGCCCGTGACCCTATCCAAGTCCAATATCCTCTACACACTCGCAGAGTTTAACTCCCCCGAGGGCCTTTGTGAGAGCGTCTGCCAGCATCTCCGTACCAGCCACACGCTTGATCTCGACCTCGCGTTTGGCAATGGCTTCATGAATCGAGTGGTACCGGAGTCGTCAGTGCCGGCTCTCCAATAGTAAGTTGCCCGTGTTGAGAGTTGTGACGCAGTCTAGGCCGTCATTGAGAATACGCCTTGTGATGCCTCTGCCAATTCCAATCTCTGAGATGAGGTCTCACAGCCAGTCGATCTGCACTTTGCTGTACGCTGTGGCAATCATCTCTGCTTGCATTGTCGATTGGGTTATTACGCTCTGTTTCTTCGACTTCCAAATGACGAGAGTTCTGAGGGGGTAGACGACAATTCCCGAGGTCGACTTGCTCGTGTCTGCTTCTCCCCCTCAGACTACATCGGCATAGGACAAGATTGACTGAGAGTCACGCCCAAGGTTTGGGTCATAGATCGTCAATTTGTAGTCGGAAGTGCCTCGGAGATATCGAAGTAGGTGCTTCATGGCTTCCCAATGGAGAGTCGAGGGATGGACGGCATATCTGCGTATGTTAGGGGTTGCCTTAACAGCGATAATGATACTTGAATTATGATACAAGATGCATACATATATTCGATATGCATAACACCTATGCATGTGAACATTCAAGTGGTCAGCAACATGCTCCAAGGGGGAGTACATGTTGGTCGCGCGAAGTGTGAGTACTTCGTTCACTCCCGGATACTATGCGGGACTTGTGTGATAATCACACAAGGCGGTTGATAGTCATGCGATTACGAGAGCTCTTCTCCCCACACGATGAGCGGGATGGGATTCGGAGAGGCACGCTCTGGTCTGGAGATAAGAGTCCTGACCTTAGCATGATGTAACTGAGGGATTAATGATGTTGGCTAAGCACCAAGAGCGAGCACTACTAAGTTGACTCTGGTAGTCTGGATCACAATGTAACCTCGTATCGGATACGAGCTTACGCGTCCTTAATCTACGTTGTCATAGCATCGGTTGGTCGCCGACTAAGTCTATGACGCAATTAATTACTCATGCGCATGAGGGATTAAAAGGCGTAAGCACTATCGCCGGGTGATAGGTGTTCCAACTACCGACTCATACGTTTGCAAGGATGTCTGAGATAAGAAAGATAAGCTGAGCTGATATCACGCAATGGATGGCCTGATTGTTATCAGGAGCGTAACGCTTTCAAACCACATTGCATGAGCACATTAACCTGAGGGTGGTGTGGCGAGATTATCACCGGGTGCTAAGAGGGCGGGGCCGAGATAATGCGATTAGCACAAGGAGGAAACGCGGGCTATAAAGAGTCAGCGTTGGTCGAAGGATTTGGACGATTATCAGCGAGCAGTTTAGCTTACAGAACACCGAAGACGATCTTCAAATATTATTAAGAATTCTATCTACCTATCTACCTCACAAAGAAATAAGTTGCCATTATTTCTTCCTTAATCAATTTGCGAGATTATCCATTGTATGCCTGGTCACAGATATACACACGCCGAGTACGCACTTCAACAGACTGTCGAGTTATTCAGCAATCTTCTATTCAGTTTACACGAGCACAATTTACACCACATCTACCAAGTGGTTTTTCTTTCCGTACAACTCGAGAGTCTCGACTACCTGGTGTTCTGATATCTGAACAATGGGTTATTACCATTCGAGGAGTTTTCCGAGGACCGGTGGTACGACGAGGAGGGTTGATTTATATCTACCGAAGAGACGGTCTGTGGTATAGGTTTAGGTTAGAAAGTTCTCGTTGAAAGGAACGAGGAGTTGAGTCTTAGGATAAGACGAGGAGAGGAAGAGATATTTGGATAGGCGGCTGTACTTAGTTCAATAAATATTGTATTGATTATTGGGACTAAGAACCCCCGTAACAGTATAATATTTTAAGTACTCTACGCTGTGATCTGAAAGAGGAATTTTGCGACATCAGCTTCGACTTGCATGACGCCGGAGCTGTTACACCTATATAAGGAGCTTTATAAGACTGGAGCATACTTCTACCGAAATCCCCAGAATCCAGGTTTACACCTCATTATAATTGACAAACCAAGGGTCAATTTGCTATATGAGTTTGGAGTGCCTGAGGTGCGAAGACAACTTTTGTTGCATCTATTTGGGTCGGAGAGTCTGCAGAGAGCATTGCCAAAGAGAGAGCTGCTTTTGCATCAGCTGCCAGTTATACAATATCGAGGAAAAAAGCCCTTCGGTGTGTTGCCAGAAGTGTAGCTTTTTGTCGGAGTGCTAGAATTATAAATACCAAGGAAGAATAAACGGGAGAAACTCGTATATCCTACAGAGATACTGTATCGACCATTGTCAACACAAAGGGTGTTCGCATAGGGACGAGACTACAGTAGGATTGGATAGAGTTATCCCTCCACCAGACTATAGTCACCTTAGTCAAAATGGTGGCCCCGCGGAGACGATTAACGTTCACCAGCAAGGCACTGGCCCCAAGCGGATCGAGGGTGAAAAAACCCCAGTCCCTAGTATCAAGACCAATTCTGGAGTGGTGCCTAGAATATCAAAGAAGAGTAGAGGCCGCTCGAAGGGAATACCTGCTCATAAAGGAACAGGAGGAACCCGAGAAAGCGTTGGAGGGACAGGGAGAAATAGAGATGCTGGAGCCGGGTACCGACTTAGTGCAAGAGCAATTGTCGGAACTCGCTCAACAAATCGTCCATGTTATCGAGGCATGTAACGAAGAGAAGGACTTTTTGGAAGAAGAATTTGATCCAGTTAAAAATGGAATCGTTCTTATGGAAAGCCGGCTGCAGACAGAGAAAGTTCGGATAGATTCCGAAATTTCGGGAGTCGGTACTATGGCCAAGTATCAGGAAGCTATGCTTCAGGAACTTTGTCAGGGAATCCACGTGCTACAATCTCAAGACAATCAGATTTTACATGAAGCCACAGACTTGTTTAGTGGAATACAAAAGGAGTTGGAGGCTCAGAGCAAAAGGATTACCAATAATACGTTGCAGTTGTTGGCAACCAAAAACTCTACTACGTGAGTACAAAAGGGACTGGCTTTGCTATCGAAACGAGTGGATGAAGTAGTCAAATCTACAGCAGCTATCACCACTTCGTTGAAACAGATTCCTACGAAGTTAGAGTTACAACGACATGCACACGCGATGGAAGAACATAAGGTTCAAATGACTGAAGTAAATACTGGATTAACTACCGCAATGGAAGAATGCAAGTTTTCGCATTCTTCACCATTAAATTTCGGAAGAACCGATATGGCGGCAGGACCTTCAGGAACACAATATGTTCATCCTCAGAGACAGCCGAATTTTGACAAATCCCCAACAGAATCAAGTCTTAGGGATACAGGAAGCGAGTATTCCTGGCATGCTCAGCTTAGAGGAGGAGCTGGGAGCAATGCAGGAGCAGAAGAAGCAGCCGGAGGAGCAGACGGCGAAGCAGCTGGCGGAGGAGCCGGAGGAGCAGGCGAAGGAGCAGCCGGAGGAGTGAATAACGGAGCGGGTGGCGGAGATCCCCCACCACCACCGGATCCACCATCTGGAGATGACGGAAATGGAGCAAGGCGACCATCATGACGGCAAAGACGAATCAAGGAGTTGGAATTCGCTGAGCCCATTAAAATCAAGGAACCCAAGAAATTCTACGGGAAACCAGGAGAAGATTTCGACACCTGGTGGGTATTGGTTCAAGTATACATAGAGGACCAACACGAAAAGTTCCCAAAAGATCAGCGAATCATCGATTGGATCGGATCCTTAATGGAAAGTTATGCAGCGTCGTGGCATATTCAGTGGATTAAGGGAACTCTTAATGGAACTCATCCTAAATCTATGACTGGATATGTGAATGCACTCAAGTTAAGATTCGAGGATAAAGAATGCTAAGGACGAGGCTTTCGCAGAACTTGAGGAAGTCCGTTATGAGGGTTGTATCCACGATATGTTCACGAGAATTCAAACCTTGAACGATAAAGCCATGGTTTCAGGAGCGGCATTGAAGAACCTGATTCTGGAATGGTTACCGCAGAAAATCTTGGAACAAATGCATGTGGTCGATCTAACGGGAAAGACCGATAATGAAATTATTACCATTATCACCAATGCAGGAAGAACTGAGGAAAAATGGGAAGCCGCAAGAAAGAATTTAGGACTAAAGGCGTCCTTCAGAACTCGCGGCAAAACTTGGGAATCCAAGTATGAAAAGGAGACCGAAGAACCGGAACGAAGAAAACACAAAAAAGATCGATTCCGGAAAAGAGAACGGAAATATAGATCTAGTGAAAAGGTTAAGAAGAACCGATCCAGATCTAACGTCGATCTCTCTCAAACCGAAGGAATAGACCCTTCAGAATTAAGCTGAAGAAAGGCTGCGGGAGAATGCTTGAGATGTGCCTGGCCTGCGGACCGAAAGGGATCACATAGGGTCAGAGATTGCATTAGGCCGATCAAGCTGGATAAAGGAACAGCGAGCTTTCCAAAGGCTAAGGATTATCAGAAGATGAAGGTAGCAGCTGTCAATTTACCTTCAGATAGTTCAGGAGACTCGGAAAGTTCGGAAGATTCGAGCTCTACTGACAGTACAGAGAGTTCGGATGACTCGCAGAGTGAATTTACGGATGGGACAAGCAAGGAATTGGATCAGGAACCACAGGAGGAAGGAAACTGGTGGGATTCACCAGAAGGTTCGGATTAGTCAAGTTTGGGGCCAGCAGCGATGAAGTTTCTTTTTTTTCCCTCTGAGGATGATCGGAAGATCGAAACGGCTGGCCGTAAGGGAATACAAGTTCAAATACAAATACAAACAATACGACGTCCGAAAAAACATATTCAACAAAGACCTATACATTAACCCGTTGTGTTTACACTATTGTCGAAAGGATAGTGATGTCTAAACGAAAAGCTTCAGAACCCCTATTGGGATCGCCCAAGAAACAAAATACGTCCTCAGATTTCGTCTATTACCAACCAGCTAGTCATCCAAAGATTAGGAAAGTTTCAGCTACAAGGGTTGGAAAGAGACCTATTTACCGATTTTTTATCGACTATGACGGAAAATACTTTCCACTACGATGCATGCTTGACTTAGGGAGCACTTCCTTTGTTATTTCTCCGGAAGCGGCGAAGGCATTTTCAATACCTGTGGTATCCAGACCTAAGCCAGCCAAAGCCGGGGACGTTTCCGGTTCACAGTTAAAAACAGAGGGATTGTTCACAGTTCCACTGGGAGTATCATTCGGGAACCACCGATCTTTCAATGAAAATGATCATGCTTTCGAAGTAATCAAGACAGCCAAAGACTATCATGCTTTAATGCCAGCCTGGTATTTAGAACAACATAAGGCCAGAGGAACAACGACCAGTCATTTACATTTTCCTCACTGCCCACAAAATTGTTATAATCACGGAAAAATTCATCCGGAATATTCAATCACATACGATAAATGAATAGCATTAAACGATGCAGCGGTACATATAGGAGCAATAGTTATGAGCAACCCGTCGGTCGCGCAGAAATTGCCAACCCATTATCATAAATTCCTACTTTTGTTTGATTCAAAGGAAGCTGAGGAGCTACACGATAACAAGGGATGCGACCATCGGATCGAGCTTTTGGGAGCAGAAGATAAATTACGGATGGGTCCTATTTACCAACTATCTCTAGAGGAAGAAAAGTTGTTGGTTAAATATCTCGATACGATGATTGAAGAATGAAAGATTCGGCTGTCAAGTAGTACGGTCGGAAGCCCCATACTGTTCGTACCCAAACCTAATGGCAGAGGACTACGACTTTGTATCGATTACCGACACCTTAATGACTATACAAACAGGATAAAACCCCGTTACCAATAATGGAGGAATTATCATCACGGGTTCGAGGAGCCACTCATATAACACAAATCGACCTTAAGTCAGGATTTCATTGAATCCGGATGGCTTTGGGACACGAGAAGTTCACCGCCTTCCGCACGAAGTTCGGTCTTTACGAATATATGGTTATGCCTTTTGGACTGTGCAACGCGCCTGCAACATTTCAAAGGGAAATTAATAGGATTTTTAGACCCTTGTCGGGACTCGAGTTAGTTATAAAAACTGACGTTCATATCGACGAAGACGAAGGAATGGTCGTGGTTGCCTACATTGACGATATACTAATAGCCACAAAGGGATCCCTCGAAAAGCATCACAAGCAAGTATCAAAGGTGTTTCAGCTCCTCATGGATAATAACATGTGCGTCGAAATAGACAAGTGTATTTTCGATGCTTCTGAAACGACCTTATTGGGATTCATTGTGAGCGGATCCGGACTAAAGATGGATCCAGAAAAAGCAAAGGCAATCGTCAATTGGCCACGTCCTACGACACGAAAGGAAGTCCAACAGTTATTGGGATTATGGAATTTTTACCCAAGGTTTATTCACAACTTCTCAGGAGTGGTTTCACCAATTACCGATTTACTTCGACAGGACGTTGCTTTCGTTTGGGGCCAAGCCCAGGAAGCAGCATTCCTCAAGATCGTAATATTATTTACATCCGGCAAAACCCCTATCTTAAAACATTACGATCCAGATAGACCGGCATTACTGGAGACTGATGCCTCGGATTTTGCAATAGCCGGTATCCTCTCACAAAAATTCGAGGACGGCAAGATTCATCCAGTTAGATTTGTCTCAAGAAAACTTAGCCCCGCCGAACTTAATTACGATGTATATGATAAAGAAATGCTAGCAATAGTATTTTCTTTGGGGAAAAATCGCTATTATCTGCAAGGAGCCGAACATAGAACTACGATTTTCTCCGACCATCAAAATCTTACATATTGTAAGCCAGCAATTTTACTCAACAGGAGACAAGCACGATGGGCTGAAGACCTTAAACAATATAACTTTCAGATATTGTACCGGAAAGGCTCTGCCAACGTTAAAGCCGATATACTTTCTAGGTGCCCAGAGTTCACCTCTAGAGAAGGGGGTACAACTTCCGCAACCCAACAGACAATAGTCGATAAAAGTGAGTGGTTAGAAGTAGGTGCTATGGAGTTGGATGCCAACAACGAATATGAAACGGTCCAGATTTCGGCTATAGACGTGGAACAACTCTTACCAGAAGCCAAGGAAAGAATTAAGGAAAAAGCCATGTTAGATGAAAAATACAGAGATCTGTGCAAACAGGTGTCATCGGGAGGAAATATAGACGGGAACTTTACATTAGCAAACAAGTTGCTATGTTGAAAGAATTGGATCTACATACCAGAGGGACTACGGCAGTGAGTGATTCAGTCGGAACACGATTCGAAGGTAGCAGGACATTTCGGAAGAGAACAAACGCTGGAACTTCTATCTAGGAACTTCTATTGGGCCACTATGGAAAGGGACGTAAGGAAGTATTGCAGTGAGTGCGATAACTGCCAGAGGACAAAGGCTCCTAGGCACGCTAAACACGGACTTCTACACCCACTGGAATTAGCCTGTGAACAATTGACGCACATCTCCACAGATTTTATTACGGACCTACCCGAATCCGAAGGAGCAAAAATGATTTTAGTAGTAGTCGACCGCTTTACTAAAATGGCACACTTCATTCCGATTAAGAAAAAGGATACACCAACGGTAGCCAGAGCGTACCTAGAAACCGTTTGGAAGTACGACGGCTTTCCCGAAAACGTAGTATCCGATAGGGACTCGACATTTACGGGCGGATTTTTTTATGGATCTATATAATTACTTTGGAATTAAACGCAGTATGTCCACGGCTTATCATCCCCAGACCGACGGACAAACCGAATGCATCAACCAAGTAATCGAATCCTATCTACGATCGTACTGCAATTACGAACAAAACGATTGGGCCTCGATGTTAGCAATGGCAGAGTACGCCTATACCAACTCTAAGCATTCGTCGACATAGATAGCCCCCTATTACACTAACTATGGCTTCGAACCCCGAACGTCATGGCCAACGCAGATACAGTTCAGAAACCCGTCATCGGAATTGTATGGACATTACATGACCAGTATCCATACGAAACTTAGGGAAAGATTATCCGAAGCCACGGAGTTAATGAAAAAGAATTATAACAAGAAAAGGAAATCTATCGAACCGCTTAAAAAGGGAGAGTTGGTTATGCTGAACGGACGAAATATACGCGCGAAGCATAGGTGCAAGAAATTGGAAGATGAAATGTTCGGACCTTTCGAAATCCTATCGGTAGGAGAGACTCAACGATACTGCATGCTCCGTCTACCCGATTCATGGAAAATTCATCCAGTGTTCAATATCGAGTTGCTGGAACGCTATAAGGGAACCGATCCGAAAAAGCCAGTAGTCGAGGTCGAAGCCGTCGGAGAAGATTGGGTCATGGAATCCATAATCGCAAGCGGACCCTCGGACGGAAATCCAAAAGAACACGTTTTCCTAGTTCAATGGAAGGGTTTTACGCAGGAAGAAAATACATGGGAAACATACGAAAACGTAGCAGAACATAATATGAAGTTGTTGGAAGCGTTTTACGAACAGAATTCGGAGATGGAAAGGGATGGACGATTTCAAAAGGGAGGAAAAGAAGAAAGGAAAAAGAAAAGGAAAATCAGTTAGGAGATCGTAGGTGGAACAGTTGTTTATTTTTTAAAGTCAATTGTTTATTTTATTTTGTTACTATTTTGTTTAAAAGCGGACCGTTGGGGTCACCGGTCTTAGAGAAGGGGGTGATGTTAGGGGTTGCCTTAACAGCGATAATGATACTTGAATTATGATACAAGATGCATACATATATTCGATATGCATAACACCTATGCATGTGAACATTGAAGTGGTCAGCAACATGCTCCACGGCGGAGTACATGTTGGTCACGCGAAGTGAGAGTACTTTGTTCACTCCCGGATACTATGCGGGACTTGTGTGGTGATCACACAAGGCAGTTGATAGTCATGCGATTACGAGAGCTCTTCTCCCCACCCAAGGAGCGGGATGGGATTCGGAGAGGCACGCTCTGGTCTGGAGATAAGAGTCTCGACCTTAGCATGATGTAACTGAGGGATTAATGACGTTGGCTAAGCACCAAGAGCGAGCACTACTAAGTTGACTCTGGTAGTCTGGATCGCAATGTAACCTCGTATCGGATACGAGCTTATGCGTCTTTAATCTACGTTGGCATAGCATCGGTTGGTCGCCGACTAAGTCTATGACGCAATTAATAACTAATGAGCATGAGGGATTGAAAGGCGTAAGCACTATCGCCGGGTGATAGGTGTTCCAACTACCGACTCATCCGTTTGCAAGGATGTCTGAGATAAGAAAGATAAGCTGAGCTGATATTACGCCATGGATGGCCTGATTGTTATCAGGAGCGTAACGCTTTCAAACCACATTGCATGAGCACATTAACCTGAGGGTGTTGTGGCGAGATTATCACCGGGCGCTAAGAGGGCGGGGCCGAGATAAAGCTATTAGCACACGGAGGAAACGCGGGCTATAAAGAGTCAGCTTTGGTCGAAGGATTTGGAGGATTATCAGCGGGCAGTTTAGCTTTCAGAACACCGAAGACGATCTTAAAATATTATTAAGAATTCTATCTACCTATCTACCTCACAAAGAAATAAGTTGCCATTATTTCTTCCTTAATCAATTTGCGAGATTATCCATTGTATGCCTGGTCACAGATATACACACACCGAGTACGCACTTCAACAGACTGTTGAGTTATTCGGCAATCTTCTATTCAGTTTACACGAGCACAATGTACACCACATCTACCAAGTGGTTTTTCTTTTCGTACAACTCGAGAGTCTCGACTACCTGGTGTTGCGATATCTGAACACTGGGTTATTACCATTCGAGGTGTTTTCCGAGGACCGGTGGTACAACGAGGAGGGTTGATTTATATCTACAGAAGAGACGGTCTGCGGTATAGGTTTAGGTTAGGAAGTTCTCGTTGAAAGGAATGAGGAGTTGAGTCTTAGCATAAGACGAGGAGAGAAAGAGATATTTGGATAGGCGGCTGTACTTAGTTCAATAAATATTGTATTGATTATTGGGACTAAGAACCCCCGTAACAGCGTAAGACTGAGGTTGCATAGGTGATATCTGGGCGAGTACCGAGAGCGGCATAGAGAATCGAACCAATAGCCTTCCGGTATGTTCTCGCGTCGAGAGGCTGGTCTCCAAGATCTGGCGCTATGGCATGCAGCTTATACGCGACTTCCATTGGGTCAGATCGCTTCCAGCATTCGGTCATCTCAAAATGGTCAAGTCCTTGGTTGATGTGCCGAATCTGATCGATGGCAATTGATCGTTTGCTGTGATCTCGAGTGACTGTCATGCCGAGGTAGTGGAAAGTGTCAGGCACAGGAACATGGCCAGCGGCCTTGAATTGATCGTACAGTCGAGATGCAATGGAGGAGACAAGTACCGATTTGCCAATGATCATGATATCGTCGACCTAGACCGGGATTGAGACGCCAGTTGATTCGCCGAGATTGCCACTGAAGGAGAGATTGGGCGCTGCAATCGAGGCTTGGAGATTGAGATAGCCAACTATAAAGTCAAAGACTTCTTCATAGTACTCCCGATTCGCCTGCTTGATGGCGTACAAAGTTTTATTTAGCTTGACGAGGGGTCTGGCCGAGCCATATGGATCAGGCCATTCGCCATCAGGGAGGCGCATATAGAGAGTCTCATGCAGAGGGCAGCCGGGGAAAGCAGTCGGGATGTCGAGGACAGCGATCTCAAGGTCGTGCTTTGCTGCAAGGCTGAGGGTAAGCCGGATCGAGGCCAAATCGATGACTGGAGACGTGATGTCATTGTAGTCGCCAGGCTTTTGGAGATTGCCGCGGCCGACAAGTCGAACTTTCCATTTGTCAATTGTGCCCTTGGCTATTAGCTTTCTTCCCATAACCCAACGGCTTCCAATCTTACTAGCACCTTCTGGGACTTTCTCAACAAAGGTGAAAACCTCATGACTTTCCATTGATGCCACTTCCTTGCTGATAGCTTCTTTCCACTGTTCAGCATCTTCTGCATCCAATGCTGCACGGTATGTCTTCGGACCTTGCTCGATCATCATGGCTATGCTGACATTGGCTGCAGTTCTACTGCTCCTTCTAGGCTTTGGAGGCGGTGTCTCTGGAGGTGGTGTCTCTGGAGGTGGTGTGAGATCATCATCCGAGTTGTCCATTGGATTGATCGCCCGAGGCAATGCGGTTGCTTTTGGAGGTTGTACCATGGTTCTCGGAGACTGTATCATGGCTTTCGGAGACTGTATCATGGCTTTGGGTGTCTGTACCATAGCTTTTGGCGGCTTGGGAGGCTCGTCCTCAATGTCCGAATCCTTATCCTGTTCGGCTGGTTTGAGGGTGATCTTTGCAGGCTTAGTCTGTAGTAACTGGTGATATGGGGTAGACTCATCAAATTTGACATCTCGAGCAATGAAAACTCAGACTGAACAGACATCCATAACTCGGTACTGTGTGGATGTCTCTGCCGAGTAGCCGAGGACCACACACTTGTAGGAGTGGTTATCAAGCTTGTTCCTGAGGTCGCCATGGATCCACCCGAATGCTAGGCAACCGAAAGTTCGAAGATGCGAGATGTCAGGCTTCTTCCGCATCCATCGTTCGAAAAGCGTCGAATTGGGGACAGCTCGCAATGGTAGTCGATTCTTGATGTAAACTGCTGTAGATACAGCTTCAGCCCAGATTTTGTTCGGCATCCCAGCGTGCATTAGAATAGACCGCGCTGGGTCCAGCACTGCGTGATTGCATCTCTCCGACATGCCATTCTGCTGCTGTGAGTATCGGGCTGATACTTCCCTAACAATGCCTTCCTCTGCCAAGTACTCAAGAAACTTCTGACGACTAGCGTACTTGCCTCCCTCATCAACTCCAATCTGGCACACCTTAGACTTTGGGTGCTGCGTCTGCACTATCGCCACATACTCCTTGAATTTCGCTGGAGCCTCAGATTTGGCTTTTATTAAGTAGACCTCGGTGTACCTCGAGTGGTCAACAGTAAACATCATAATATATCGGTAGCTGCGCATCGTCTGAGTCTGAATTGGCCCGATTACGTCGGAGTGAATCAACTCAAGAAGTCGAGTCATTGCCTGATCCTCCCAGGGCTGGAATGGCTTCCGGACCATCTTGCCCATAATATATGCTTCACAAGTGGATGTCAATGGGCTCCTAGCATGCAATTGGATACCTCTGACTGCATTCGGGAGCCATTTGATAGCTGGTAAGGAGAGATGGCCGAGGCGAGCATGCCAAACAAGAATATCTGTATTATCAACTGTGGGCCGAATGTTCAAATTGGCGTTGGAGAATTCGGGAGCAGAGCTCGGATTGGAGCTCGGGGGATCGTCTATTACCACAGAGGCTTCCGACACTGAGGCCGAGGTTGTAGATGCTCTGAGGATGAACAGACTGTTGACGAGTGGTGCTTCATATACGAGGAATGATCTCAGGCTCGCCGTGGCTCTATCGAGTTTGAAATTGAAGTTAACATCATTCCGCAGTGACTGGATGATACTGAGGAGGTTATTCGTACCGCAGGGTGGCACAAAATGAACATGTTGCAAGACGATCTTCGTGGGCTTCGCATTTGGCCTGTCGAAGTACAAGGTAATGGTCCCAGAGCCTTGGGCATCGACCAAGCTGTCATTTGCCATCTTGACCTGGTGCTCCCCCTTTGCCATGGGGGGAAACGTCTCAAAGAGGTGACGGTTGTCAGTGACGTGATTTGTCTCTCCAGTGTCAGGAGTTCAATGATCAGCAGATCAATTTGCCGATGCTACATTGACCGTGATCCCAGAGTCTGTCATTGAGTCCGAATGAATGACTGAGACAGGGTCCGAATGTATGACCGAGAAGAGAAACGACTCAGACTCGGCAGTAGAGGTTGATGTGGCCAGGTTAGCATCACTTTTGGATTTCTCATCCGAGGTCCACTTATGCTTACTCCTGCACTTCCCCTTGATATGGCCCTTTACTCCACATCCATGGCATATGACCTGGCTCTCCCAATCGTCGCCCTTCCTATCGTAACCCATCTCACCCTTCGAACATCGTCCCCAATCTTTCTTCCTCACAAACATCGCGGCATCTGGCGCAAGACCTCGGGCCCTGCGGAGGCGGGCTTCGAAGGACAGGAGGTGGGTGACCATACACGTGACTGTGTCCGCCTTCTCGGTGAGCTCGAGTGTGGATGCAAAGGTTCACCATTCTTCGGTATTCGGGAGGTTGGACATGATGTAGAATTTCATCCAACAGTCTTCAATCGTGATGTCGCATACTGAAAGGTCATTGATTATATTGTCCTGGGCTGAGATCCATTTGGTGACTGAGGTATATGACTCGAGTTGCCATGATGTGAGCTTGGCAATCTCGTATTGACAGTCAAGCTTGATGAATGCTTCGAAGTCGGCCTTGATCGTATCCCAGAGTTGTTTCGGCTCAGTGACTTCTGGGTACCGTATCTGGATTGTTGATTCCATGAGGGCCGTGAGTTGTCCGCATGCCTCATCATTGTTCATCTGCCAGAGTTCCCAATCGCAACAGAAGTGGTACAACTGATTTGGGTAGGACGTGTTGGTCAATGCCGGGAGGAAGTCGTAATCGGTATCTCGAGGGTCAAGAACTGTGGATGAAGTTGAGAAGGTGTCGCTGGTTGATACAATGGGAGGCCTGGGAACACGCATTTTTCCACATACCTATTTCCATAGGCCTTGCGCACAAAGTAGGGCTTTCGCTTCTATGGCCCATTGTCGATAGTTGCGCTCATCGAGCATTGTAGCCGTGGTCGACATGGCGGAGGTAGAGGGTTGCGAGACAGTAGAGAGGGTTGTGAGACAATAAAGATGGCAATGGTAAAGAAACAATAGAGAGGCAGAGGTTGAAAAAATGAGAGAGGCACTACTACTAGGCATCGATTCAGTCCAATGCAGGCAGGCAGAGGAGAAACGATTAATAAGACAAACTAATAGATGTCGGCTCGATCCACTGGAACATGGGCAGAGAAGAGGCAGTAACAAATACTAATAGTAGGCGTTGAATTCAACTCAGTACCAGGCTCATAACCTGTTGACACGGGAAGATGATGGAGAAGAAGATGAATTGTCTGTCGAACCAAAGAGAAGGAAAACTATGGACTTAGATATGAAAGAGAAAGAAGGGAAACCCAAAGCCGACTGCCAAAGCCGGAGCCTAATGCCGAGTACCAGTGCCGAGCCCTCCTCCTTGCCATGGGGGCAGGCGAGGCCAATGGGGGTAGGAGAGGCTGGTGGGGGCAGGCGAGACCAATGGGGGCCGCAAGCCACATGCCACATGCCCCAGCCCGCCAGCACCGAACACTAGGGAAGGCAGCGGGCCAAATCCCTACTCAACAAACCACATCCTCCCCTACCAGTGTGCTTCCAATGAGTCCAAATTCACTCCTACTTGCAAAGTCAGTTTCACCCCTGCCAACAACGCTGGATCCACACCTACCCTCGAAGCCAGTTTCACTTCTACCAGCGAAGTTGGATCCAGTGCTACCAGCTTGCTCCCAGCAAAGCATATTTCACCCAGACCAACGAAGCAGGATCCACCGCTACCATCTTGCACCCAGCGAGGTCAGATTTTCAGAGACGTATGAGGGATCATGTCAGAGCAGTGAGACGAAGCATGTCAGACTTGCGCGAGTGATGCCAGATCCAGAGCATCCTGCCAGCATATAGCGAAGCCAGATTCTTCGCTACCAGTAAAGCCATATCCACTGCAACCCGCTCGCTCCCAGCGAAGCCAGTTTCACTGCTACCAGCGGAGCCAGATCCACAACTACCAGCATGCCCCTAGCGAATCCAGTTTCACCCCTACCAGCGAAGCCGGATCCACCGCTACCACCTTGCTCCCAGCGAAGCCAGTTTTGCCTTACCAGTGAAACCAGATCAACCTCTAGCAGCTTACTCCCAACATAGCCCGTTTCACCCGTACCAGTGAAGACAGAACCACTGCTACCAGCTTGCTCCCAGCAAGGCCAGTTTCACCCCAACCAGCAAAGCTGGATCCACCTTCACCAGCTTTCTTCCAGCGAAGCCAGTTGTACCCATTTGAGCAATGCCGGATCCACCACTACCAGCTTGCTGCCAGCAAAGCAACATTTTCAGAGAGGTGAAAGTGAGCATGTCAGAGTGGTGAGACCATGCATGTCAGAGCTTTGAATGTGGGTAAGTCAGAGTTGAGGGAGCAAGCATATCAGTTGTAAAAGTGAGCATGTCAGGTTTGTGGGAGTGAGCTTGTCAGAGTTGTGGGAGGAAGCTTGTCAGAGTTGTAAGGGTGAGCATGTCAGAGTTGAGAGAGCAAGGTTGTCAGAGTCATGGGAGTCAGAGTTGAACAAGTGGGCATGTTAGAGACAAAAGAGTCCATGTTAAAGATTCAACAAAAGTTGTCAGAGTAGCAAATGTATCAATGATAGTGATGACTATACAGTATAATCCATGAATAGCAGTATATAATACATGCACTACAGTTGAATGACAGTAATAATACAGGAGTGTTATCGGTAAATTGCAGTTGTGCTATCAGTACATTACCAGTGAATTATCGGGGTTGCTGATAATGGCTCTGGGTTAGTTTGTATTAGTTGGTGTTATCGGTGTTATGGAAGGTTAATGGAGGCTATATGGCTGATGGTAGATTACCCTTAACAAAATAACATTTTCCAGACATCGAGAGATAGAAAGCGATGACTTAACTTCATGTGCTTAGATGATAGTAGAGTTGAGGATGAGACAGTTGGTGATATCAGCAAAACGAAAAATGGTTTGGAAGTCATGACTGAATAACTCAGCAACTCTAATCAGCCCCACTGATCTTTCCAGATGTTCTCAGATGCTCCCAGATAGGCCGAATGCAAAGCGATGAGCTCTCAGGTGCTCCAAGACTACTTCACTGGTACTTTTGAATGCTCAGGAAGTTGTGGAACAGAGTAGAAGAATATCCTGAAGAGTGTATAGTTGTATTCAAAATGCGACAGAATCGGACTACTAGGATGTGCCAATTTCGGAGCAATTGGGAATATTGGCTGCATCTCCAAGACCATTCCGGTGCACCTCGAACCCGGAGCCAGACTCTCTTGGCGTGATTATTGTAATGTTTATATCAAATAGTACAATTAAATTAACTATCTTCCTCCTGCACACCTTGATTCACACATTGCAACTTAATATACAGTCCAGTAGGTATCTAAATTCACATGATTAGATACAAGCTATATGATATCGATTCTATCCAATGCAGCATTGTTTCACACAATATTTGCCGGTCCAAGAATTCCTCCGACAGGTACAGTATGCATCATATCAGTCTGATTGACAACCAGGATGGACATTTCAACACAATGAGCCCAACCATGCGGGTCTTTGTACATTGTTGGAATCACCACTGCATATTCTGGAGTTTGAGGACATAATATCCATCCTTGAGTCATCGTGCACATCGTAGAAAAGGTTGATATGATTCTTCGAGTGGGATGCTGAGCGTTAGATTGGAGGATCCGATTCGGCAGAGTCCAGCTAGGGAATTGCACAGGAAACGAAGTAACTCAGCCTTGAAAGGTGTTATCGAGGTCACTTTCCATATATTAGACCCAGATGTTATGAGATTCAGACATGATCCATAGTTTGGCATCAGGATATTCTACCTTGCAATCAAGTCCCAGACACTCAACAGATGTAGGGTAGTGACAAGGTTGATGGTAGAGAAATAGCCTATTCTGAAGTTTAATAAATATGCTGTCTATGAGTACTTTCTGATGATATCTGAGCACCAGTCCACTAACTTCATGTCCCCAGTCCTCTTCATTTTGTGCATGGAATAGCTGTCCAAAGTTGGGTATTTGGAAATGTTTTGATGCATCTCTGAGTGTAGTTAATTGTAACGGTGGCACGTGACCCAGGTCCGGGTGACAGCCGTTCTATATAGTCAGCTCGCCACAAGACTTAGATCACTAGCGATAATCTTACCTATACACCAATGTTTACTATCACTTGAGTCCACGTTTGCAACCGTATACCATAATTACCATACGTATGCCTATAAGGCCGAACGCTGGCATACATGCCCTTACACTATTATCGCTTTTCAGTAAACGGATACGTTTTGCTCACGGGATTTCACGAGTTTTACCCCTATTCAATGTGTCGCATTCGAGTTCACCAGAATCGACTCCGAATTGCACCAAAGGTTGAAAGAGTTAATTGCATACGGTCGATTGAGACGAGTTCGAATACCGACAGCTGCATTGAGCACCCATTGTCAAAGTCTACATGATCGCGGTACCCCTAAACGCGCCACATCATCAAGTCAACAATTGAGATTACTGCCTTCAAAACGACATATCGAAGCATGATTACTGCAAGCACGGATATCGATCGTTTCATCATTCAATTGGGCACCCTGATG
>Ga0307512_10001559_pt1 | contig 32153 bp, 46 predicted proteins | sample 14_EM_MG_FD_200267 | JGI IMG/M metagenome (GOLD analysis project Ga0307512, IMG submission 200267) | Populus trichocarpa ectomycorrhiza microbial communities from riparian zone in the Pacific Northwest, United States - 14_EM | ecosystem: Host-associated > Plants > Roots > Unclassified | place... | reverse complement strand
TTATTGCCTAACAGGGCCGACTGAATGCCTGCCATAGACAGGACTTTTCGTACTGGGATCTGTTTGTGAACGATTGCCCACACTTGTTCAGTCGGCCGTCTCCGAAGATAGGGTTGAAACAACAAAGTGCTTTGCCTTTGGCGGGAACCGAACCAAAGACACCCATTATCCAGACGGACTACGCCACCAGTGCTATGGCAATTCTCAGTCACTTTGGACTTGGGAGTATCGTCGACGAGCTTCTCCCAACAAATGGTGTCCATGATATTGGGAACCTGCTCTCATTGGAGATTAATGTCCACGACCGCTTCGATAACTTGGAACTATGGTTTGAAGCTACCGACGAGGTGCGCCATTCGTAGGCTCCCCAGTTGTACTAATCCAACGCGTACACAGCCCGACCGCTATCACGTCTGCGTTTCTGATGCTGATAGCGAGAGATATCTTCGCCTGTTTGGCCACCTTCGTGCCGACGGTGATCGTCTATCCACTGTACTCTCCTCAAGTCATCAAGATGCACGCCTTCCTACTTCCCAGTTGCTTGCTCTCCACGCAGCATGCGCCCGGGTCGCGCACATGTCTGGCGCTGCTGAATTCTTTAACGAGCTCGAGCGCGATGTCGAAGAAACAACGGTTCTCGCCTTTGACGGGTCATCTGCTCGCCTGCTCAACCACCTTATTTCCCCCTTTGCAACAATTCCTGGAGTTGCGTGATGTGCTATCGTGGTATCTGGCTGTTTCTTGCAGTCCGTATGTATGCCCAAATGTCATCCATTGTCTTCAACCCGTGTGCGACCGCGAAGAGCGATCGAAATTCTCAGGATGGTCTTTGCTGGTGCGTAGTTGAACCGGAAAGGCCCAGGAGGCAACAAGGGAGGTGTAGACGGGAACCATGAGTTAGACCCGGGAGCGGAGCACATGTCAGTACAATCCTCTCTTATCGGTGCTCGTACAGCGGGGGTGTATAGAAGTCGGACGTATAGGATGTAACGAAGCCCATAACCCATCTTTCTAGAGGACAATAGGTGATTTAGTGTCCACGGTCCTGGCCTCGGCAGACAAGATCACACGGCAGAAGATCGACATAATGCGACTTCGCTCGCCTCCTTTTGTACATCGATCATCCAACTCCGCCACAGGGCCCGTCAGTTGGGATCTTGAGACCTTGAGGGTTGAGGTTGAACTTGTAGTGATTTCCCTGGTGAGCACGTCACTATTGGGCCCCCCGCGGCCCGTCGTGCTGTCGTCATGGATGAAGATACATGTGAGCACCACAGGACACACGAGGCAGACCCCCGCAATCCGGCCCCACCTAGGCTTACACCACGCGAGGCGTCCTTGCCCCGCTCATTCTCATCCCCTCAATCAGTCTCAGACGTTTTGACGTTCGCCGTTATCGATAACCAGCCACTGGCAGTCCGTCCACTTCCATCACTCACGACTCCAGTAACCAATCACGATGTTCGAAACGATCCGAAGGGTCGCTCGATTCATATTTTGGCTCGATTAACGTGAGTGCCTTCATAAACGACGCTGTCCCTCCGACCTGGGTGGACAATTCTCGTGCTGGGGATGAGGGTAGCGTCGGCTGGGTCAACGATCAGGATCTCCTGACGATCTTTCCTCCCTATCTCTGCCGAACCTAGAACTCTATCATGAGGCCATCAAACTCGCGGAGAAGTTGAGAGAACAGCAGCGGGAAGCGGAGGAGCTGAAGGAATTGGTGAAAGAGTTGGAGGCGCTTGAAACACAACTGAGGGCGCTACAAGAGCACTGTGAGCGAGTCAAGAGAGAAGCGAAAGAACGAGAGGAAAGAGAGAAGGAGGAGAGGGAGCCAGCGGGGGCGAAGGGGGAGGAGGCTTCAATGGATTTTGTTTTGATTTGTACGATATCCAAGTGTAATAATCGATCACCGGTAATCTTGGGAGCCACGTGAACGCTCCGTCTAGGAACGCAAATCCTGTAGTAGATAGGGACTCCTCTGGCCTCCGAGCTGATGGGAGTATAATAGAATTCACACACACACACACACACACGTGAACGCTCCGTTGATAACATGTAACGGCAACCACCTCCAATCAGCGCTCGACATGCAGCCCCTCATCTTCAGAGGTGTCTACCACCGCAGCAAACTTTGTCCACCCTTTAAGAAGAGGCTCAGCAAAGCGATTTCCCATTCTCGACTTTCACCTGGTGCCCTAGCTCAGGCTAGCAAAACCTACTCCGCAGAAGGGCAACTGCTCCGGCAGCTAGATGCATACTAACTCTTGGCTAGACAGTGTATAATTCAACAGTTTTTGTAAGACAAGAGGCAGCACCTTCGTTTGCTTCCCGATTCTGTGGAGGTTGTCAAGGGCGCTTCGACTCCGGTCGGCCTGTGTCTCTCACGTTCCGGCATTGACAACGGAATCTGCAAACTTAACGACATGTCAAACTACATTCTGCCAGAACGAGGTCTTCCAGGTGTCGTCTCATCCTCTCACCACTGAAAAGCGGCAGACTGAACCGTCCGCCTTTACAATTGTAGACGAGCTTGCCTCCAAGCTGTCAACGGTTTTTGCATTGTGATAGAAGTCCTCGTTCCCAACCATCTTCCGTACTCTGTCGGATACATTCGCCTTACTTTCTTGGTCGATCTAGGCTTTGAGGTCGTGACACCAATCAACCACAGGCACGCGCGGAATTGTTTTCGAAAAGTTTCTTACTCAATGCATTGATGAGCCGCCCCACGGGGAGTTCGAGAGCGGCGTCGGGCATCATCATGGTAGCAGTTTGACCTCAGGCCTCAGGAGCCACGCGAACTCCCTGACGGTCGGCTGTTCCTTACGGCTGTAATTTTGTCGTCGGATCTCTAAGAGAGTCTCTAACCGTACTGGCAATCCCCGAGAGCCGAGCGGGGACCGCCGAATCAGGAACATCATCTCGACACTCTCATTAGATAAATATTTCGTAGGCCGAATAAAGAACGGTATATCATAATACAATCTCGAAGCAGTGGTATCAATCCGTATATATGGTCAAAAACACGAAAGGATTTCTAGGGAACCAGGGAAGCTACTTGGACGGCACAGGAGGTACGGGTGGGACAGAGGGAACAGGGGGAATTCCTCCACTCTGACCGTCTTGGCGTGGTCGATTCAGCTTCCTCTGCTCCTTAGCCTTCTCCCGTGCTTCCTGCTCTGCTTGTAGTTTGCTGAGAGTGCGTAGTTGTTGGACAATGAAGTCGGAAGTCCCATTCCTATCGAATTGAATTAGTCCAATGGACACAAATTCCAGTCCCAAAGTACAAGATAGGTACCTCATCCGGAGAATCCTCAAGATTATTTCCCCATTTGAATCCTCCTTGGTGGTCTGCTGTTTCTCTTTCTTCCTGTTTTTTATCGTACCGAGATTTTTCGACTGGTAGACACTCTTTGCCCTCTTCTTGATAACCGAGGTTGACCGCAGCATGTTCTGCATCAGCCGTACATATTCCTCCATCAGGGCGTCTCTGTTTATGAATCGTCAGTCAGCAAGATATCTGATGATAGGGAACCGAGAGACGCACGTGTGCCAGTCGTAGTACAGCCGGATGGAGACGATATCACGGTATTTTTGATTCTGCAGCGTCTCTAACGGTACGGGACCCTCCCCACCTGCGTATAGGTAATCCCTCAAGAACTATGGCGTAGACGGGTCAGCGGGTGAATCATCGCAGAAGGATTTCAGCACCTTCAACCACTTGAACACGATGTCCACCTCCTTATCGGATAGAGGTTTCATGTCACTCGGGAGCTCCGACAGCAGCGGAATCAACAGGCCCTCTATGGTCATTAGGATTTCCTTCCACACCTTGGACATCACCTGCTGTTTCGTTGTATCGGAGAGGTACGTATTCAGTGTCTGCAGATTGGCTTCAAAGTAGTCGAATAACGGCATGATGGCTTGTTCAATCTCGACGTCAGTCAACTCCTCGGGACGTATTCTTGGTTTCTCCGAAGGTGGTGGTGGGATTTGCACTTCTGTCGAGGAGCCTCCGAGAGCGGATGTATAGAATCCTCTGACGTTTCCCAGAACTCGGTTGTAGTCCAATGATCCCGTGTTTGCGGTCGGTTTGATTAAGGACTTGACCACACTCCGAGAAAGTGACTGGGATATCATCGGTGACATCTGGCGAGGTGATTAGGTAAGTGCTTCTGCCACCGTTCGTGATAACCAAACCTACTTTGTCAACGAATATCTTAACCATATCGCTCTCTGCTCTCTTAAGTGACCTGAAAGCCCGCCCGAAGTAGAAACCAATCTCGTCCTTCTCGCCTTCCATGCTGACGCGGAGTAGTATTCGGCCCTGGGTATCCAGATCCATCCAGAGTTCGTGGGTTAGAAGGTCCCCAAACCTACGTGAGTCGAGGCAGATGTAACTCCTTCCAACAACATCGTGTTTACCGACCAGAGCACGATCACGGATGCAGGCCATCAGCCACAGCGGTTTTTCGACTGAAAGATCGAAGGTTTCGTCCCCTGTGTATGGTGTGAGAACCACAGACAACTCATGAAAAAAATCACACACATCTTGGGTTTAGTGTTTCATAGATTGTTCTCGTCTTGGCAAGCCTGTTTCCGGTTTCGTCGCTCAGTGTCACGAAGGTATCTAGCAGCGCCGATGGGCTCGAATCCAGTGGGGGGAGATTTTCCGCGAAGCAAATCTTCACCGAAAAGAGGAACTTCTCGCTCTCCCTCTTATCCGGTACCGGCGGTGACTTGGATAGAACCTCTGCAATCTTGTCGGCCCTCATCTGACCGTACATGTTATCCAGGAGACGCCGAGCGGCATCGGTGTTGTTTAGTTTGACACAAGTCTGAGGCAGGAAATTGAATGGTTCGACTTTCTTGTTCTCTGCTTGTGAAGCCAGCTGTTTGGCCTTCTCGATCCAGGCGGAAGACTTCTGTGGTTGAAGATGGTCCGATGGCCGGGGGAACATTTCGGCCATGAAGAGGTCTTCGATGTTTCTGCAGTAGATTTCGATGGCTTTGCTGATAGTCTGCGCAGAAGTGAGCATTCCTAATGAGCGCGAGCACTGGTGAGAGCAACAAACCTTCGACAGGCTCGTAAAGAAACGGGCTTCTTGATACTCATCGGACCATTCGAGGTCCTGCAAGAAATTGATTGGACTCCGCAATGAGTCGAATAGATCTACGATAGAAGAACTATGGCCTTCATCGCCCTCCGCCTCGAACTAGTGTTGGATGTGGAAGTGAGCAATCTGTTAGGTGCCTTACCAGGGACAATTACCTTATCTGCAGCGATGGCCTATCACCAATTTTAGCACCCAGAAATGCGTCTGATGGAACTTCAAAGACTTACGGCTTGGACCCACTGTGTTGTCTTGTCGTCCGTGTTGACCAACCATTGTCTGACATATGGCTCAAAGAAGCCGCCAACGTCAAACTCGGCGTCACCACTATTTGGGGATGGTCAAAGAAGTTCAACCGGGTGGGAGCGGAATGGACCGACTTTGGGCAGAAAGCATGGTACATGTCCATCATCACTTGTGTCCTCCTATACAGCGAAAAGAGATCTTCGATTGGAACATCTGGCGTTGGTCCATTCATCGAGTCGTGCCATAAACGTTTTGAAGACGCATCGAGCTCCATGAGGAACAACGGTACGACGACATCCACCACCAGAGCAACCACATCAACGATCCTGCATTCGTCAATATCGGTAATGTGATCATAAGGCCAGAAAAGCGGGGGAATCACCCTAGGATAGGTTCCTTGAACGCTTTGTCCAACGACTTTGCCCACTTCTCGATCTCGTCCGTCATCAAGAGTAGAGGTAGGGCCCTGTTGACCCCTGGCTGGCCCTCGAGCTCCTTAAATTTCCTGTGGTAACCCGCGTCTGCGGAGATCTTGACTTGTTCTTTAACATCTTCTATCCTTGCCTGTATATCCACCTCAAACCGCTGCAGGAGATGGTTATCTTGGATAGACTTGAGTATCTGGAGATATGGCTTAATCTCGGACGCTTTGAGTTGAGGGATTGCTTCCATAGCGTGGTATACCGCGCCCAGGAAAACGGAGTATAGACTTCCAAACACATTCGCGAGGTAATCGCCCTGAGAACACGGGATGAGGTTGGTCGACACATGGAGTCAGATGCACCTACATCTTGTATTGGCCATTTATCCAGTTCCATTTCCTGCCGCACTTTCTTCACATTAGCAAGCGCTTCGGGTATACACTCAATTGGCACTTCGTTTCGTTCGTAAAACTGCCTGATCAGTTCCAGGAAACATGATACCCGGTATGGCTGGCCAATCCTCCACCTCAACGCACACTCATTGATGAGTTCAATGTGCGCTTCAGTGAGTATTCCCAGCGAGACTTCGTCCTCATCACCTACATTAGGCGAAAGCATAGCCTCCAGATCCGCAATGAGGCACAACTCGAGAAGTCGCTTATAAAACTTTTTGGGGTTTGGTGGGATGAAGGTGTAGTGATGACCGATGGGGAGGTCTTCGTCGGCATCAAGGTCTTCTGCAACCCCTTCAAGGTCTCCTGGAGAAAAGAGGCTGAGGCGTGAATTCTTGCTGCTCACTGAAGGGTTCCTACCACCAGGGTGGTACGTGGATTCCTTGTGAATACTGGACATCGAATATACCGAAGTCGGTCGCACGTTGGAGGCTTGCTGGAGGGAACCGAGTTCTCCCGGAGTTGACTTTGCTAGTTCGGGATTGAACTGCACCATGACAACCATGAGCTGGGAAAGATGGGAAGTCTCGAGCGTTCGCCAGTGTTGGAATGCAACTTCTGATTGGAAGTCTTCCCGGCGGCCAGGAAAAGGGGAGCCAGCGTTTAGATTTTTGAGACACGTCTGGTCACTCGCCATGAGGAATAGTTCACCCGACGTATATCGGGACATACCTTCAAGTCTGTTAACGCAGCCTGAATAATGAATCATGCGTTAGTGCGGTTCGTAGACAAGAAAAAAATCTACCTTCTCTGTACAGAATTTGCTTATCTGGTCAACCTCCCCTTGCAAGGCATGCTCAGGGATTTTGAACAGCCTCGCAACGGTCATTACCAGAGGCATATCAACAATATTCTTGCTTATCCTGTTCGGAGAAACGACCGAATCACGATCTCTATTTGTGGAGCTCGAATCATACCCCGAATCACTATACACTGTTCCGGACTGTTGTTGAGGTGCAAGTTTGGCGGTATAGACCTCGAGCCGCTGCGTCAGCTCTGGGGAGACATGACTCAGTCCACGCAAACAATCATGAAGGAGTCTGACGAAGAGGGCAATGTGGTTGTTCAATTCGGTCTTCCACTTGTCCCCTGTGAGAGACGGGTCTTTCTTGAGGACGTTGGTGGCATTGGTTGCGAACATTAGGATGAGCTCTTCTATCTTTCGGTTCTCCTTCATTTGTCGACGGAAGTTGTCATCTTTTACTTGCCCGTAGAACACGGCCATTGTCCGTCGAACGAGTTGGTCCGAGTAGCTGCGTATATACGTCACATTAGTTCGCCGACCGGGATAACGAGCTGTAGGTCATGACGCACGCCGGATCTTTCCCCATAGCGATGAGCTGAAGCTTGTGTTCCAACACCTTGACAAGGTCCTTCGGAAACTTTGCGCTTTTCGGACCCTCTCTCAGATCCTTGAAGAGATCTCCAATCGAGTATATCGAGCTGGACAGAGACGAGATCCTGGGCTGTTCACGTTCGCGCTCACGCTCACGTTCACGGACTTCGGCATGAGGGTCATAACGAGCGGCGAGGGTTTTTGGTTGGATAAGATAGCCGAGGTATCTGTTGTGTATGGAGTGGAAATGCGAGCGCAGTCGAAAGGAGAAAGTGTTTGGTGATATCAGTCCATTTCTCGGTTCGAAGGCTAGATCGTCAGGTGAACTCACGCTACTCGGAGCATATAGCTTCAAGGGCATGTTAGATAGACAAAAACGAGAAGAAGAGAGTGAGACGCACTCGAACAATTCGTCGTCTGAAACTCGATGTTTCGAGATCCTTTTCTCGTGTGATTCGCCGTCATAGTAACTGGTCCTGGACATGGCTTGGGCGCGTAAAGAACAGGTTGTTTCGTCTGAGTTCCGTCACGAATCAGCGACGCATGTACGAGGCAGAATGACGAGCGAGATGATGGTGAAGCGAAGAGGACGACGATGGGCAGGCTATTGCCGTCTTAGAGTGATCAGTTCGCGTCTGGTGGCCCACAGCCCAGCACAGATTATTTGACAAGTGTTGTTTCATTTCGATCTCATACACCACAAAAGAAATCGAATACATGAAATGTACTACGGATAGGAGGATGGAATTAGGGTGAATGCAAAGGAAGCTTATCGTGAGCAGTCATAGAACAAAATGCCAACGGTGGCCATCATGTACAGCGATATCGCAATCAGCCTGCCTACTGTACAGCAGTGTCAATCGTATGCCTCCTCAGCGCTGCGCCGGACCAGGCGCCGGACCTTCTTCTTGTATCCTGCAGGTGAGCGGTGTAAGTACAAGCGACCAGACCAGGCACAGGCTTTACACACCTTCTAAATTAGTCCGAATTTCGACGGCAGCGTCAACGTTTGCAGGACTCCCGGTATCAGGGCGATCAGAGGACAAGAGAGAGATGACGCTCAACAACTGAGTCAAACATCAGTTCGAGGTAGTGAACTATGAAATACCCAGGGTAACCTACGATTGACTCGATGGTGTGTACAGGCAGCCACCTTTCTCCAGAATCCTCATATCCATACTGATCATCGCCTGGTGGATGCTGGAAGAGAGTAAACAACAGGTTTGAACTGATCAAGCTTCAACCTACGAGAATCGAGATGCAGACCGAGCCATCTGCGTAAACTACCGAAAAACAGTGCGTCAGCAGGAGCGCAGAATCGCTGGTCACGAGTACGCAACTGTTTGGATGCCACATTGGGGTGATGAAACGCAACTTAGGAGGGTTCAAAGGATAGTCATCAGGGAATGTCATTCTGGCCTTGAAGATTCCTCCTTCACTGTAACAAGGGAAAGTTCAGGTCTAATTGGACCCCAGGGACACATGAATACTTACTAGAGTGTGTCGGCCGGCCTGAAAATGCATAAGATCGTAGGACAATCATCCTCCACAGGCAGATCGCAGGTAGTTGACGCACCCAATAATCATGACTTCCCATTCATACAGGTTGTTATCATCAACAAGTCCTTTTTATCACAGTATACAACTGTTAACACTATCCCCTCAAGATCAACTAGAGTGGCGAGTGATCAGTACCTGCTGAGAACCCTTCGACGGGTCGCTTGGTGAGCTCGGTGAGCTGCCTGCGAAGGAGCAGGGTGTTGGACGGCTGCGGTGTAGATGGCTTGGACATTCGTTCGCGAGAGAAAGCAGATGGTGGTTTGTGGTCAAGAGGAGGGATCGTGTTTGCAGAAATGAGACCGTCGCGCTTATATACTGAAACCACGTGGCCATTCTCTCCCCTTTCAAGAAATCTAACAAATAACCTTTTTTCAGTCGCCTTTCAAAGCCCTCCGCTTCAACGGCCATGGCTGGCACGGTGAGCGACGGTGATGAAGAATGGGTACGGACCAATGACACCCGTTGGCGTGGACTTGGCCTCACGGACCCAATAAAAAATATCGAGGTGAGCACGAATAATTTATCTCGTTGTCATGAGCTGAACAATAACAGGACAAGTGGCTGTTGTTACCCGCGTTTCTCAAGGTGAAAGGGCTCGTGAAACAGCATATCGACTCTTTCAACTACTTCGTCGATATCGATATCAAAAACATCCTCAAGGCCAACAACAAAGTCACCTCGGACGTTGATCCTCGCTTCTGGCTCAAATATACGGATATCAGCGTCGGCTTTCCTGACCGCACAGACCCGGACGCGATTGACAAAAGCGTAACTCCCCACGAATGCCGTCTCCGAGACACAACGTATGGTGCACCGATTTACGTTACGATCCAGTACACCCGCGGCAAGAAGATTGTTAAACGTCCGAATGTGTGCATTGGACGGTTGCCCATCATGCTAAGGAGCAACAAATGTGTTCTTGCGGGACGTTCAGAGGCCATGCTGGCGAGAATGACAGAGTGTCCGCTGGATCCTGGAGGCTACTTCATCGTCAAGGGTACAGAAAAGGTTATCCTGGTTCAGGAACAACTCAGCAAGAACCGAATAATTGTCGAGATAGACCCCGTTAAACAGATCGTGCAAGCTTCGTGTACTTCGTGCGTCTCGACTTTCAATAAAGTTTTATTCCCAGAGGTTCCTCATCACGCACGTGCAGTTCGACCCACGGCGGTCTCAAGTCCAAAACTTACGTCGTGACAAAGAAAGGCAAAATCTACCTCCGTCACAACTCCATAGCAGAGGATGTTCCCATCACTATCGCCCTAAAGGCCCTTGGCATCCAGTCCGATAAGGAGATTCTCCTCTTGACCGCTGGCACCACTGAAGCCTACCGTTCCACATTTTCCCAATGTCTCGAGGAAGCTGCTAAGCTCGGTATCTTCACCCGTCATCAGGCTCTCGAATTCATCGGAGCAAAGGTAAAGGTGAACCGTAAGGTTGTGGGTCCCCGGAGACCAGCCTGGGAAGAGGCTTTGGAGGCCTTAGCAACCATAGTCCTCGCCCACGTTACTATCGAGGGTGTTGACTTACGCCCAAAGGCAATATTTGTGGGGACGATGACGAGGAGGGTCCTCATGGCGATGAACGATGAGAAGATGATCGATGACCGCGACTATGTTGGTAACAAGCGCCTCGAGTTGTGCGTACAAGAACTGGAATCTACTCCTCATGCTGAACGTTTTGCTGCAGAGCAGGACAACTACTCGCTCTACTGTTTGAAGACCTTTTTAAGACCTTCAATGTCACACTGAAGTCCGGCATCGACAAGGTCCTCAAAAAGCCCTCTCGCACGACCGAGTTTGACGCCTTCAATACTATGCAATTCACTGGAGATCTCATTACATCCGGCTTCGCGCGAGCCATTTCCACCGGAAACTGGTCCCTCAAGCGATTTAAAATGGACAGGGCTGGAGTGACACACGTGCTCTCGCGCCTTTCATTCATTTCTGCTCTTGGAATGATGACACGCATCAGCTCCCAATTCGAAAAGACGAGGAAGGTCAGTGGGCCGCGTGCATTACAGCCGAGTCAATGGGGCATGCTGTGTCCGAGCGATACGCCAGAAGGAGAAGCCTGCGGTCTGGTGAAAAACCTGGCGTTGATGACCCACATCACGACAGACGTGAATGAGGAACCCATCATCAGGCTGGCGCATCTATTAGGGGTTGAAGGTGAGTGGACTTGTACTTCTTCATCCTTCCCTGATTGACACCCGGCCACCAGACATTTCGCTTGCAACAGGAACGGAAATCTATTCTCCTGGAACCTTCGCTGTTCACGTCAATGGCTCTATAATCGGCATCACTCGCTATGCAACTCGTTTTGTCTATAATTTCAGGAAACTCAGGCGAGCAGGGAAGGTCAATGAATTCGTGGGTGTGTACATCAATCATCACCAGAAGACCATTCATGTCGCCAGTGATGGGGGGAGGATCTGTCGACCAATGGTCATCGTCGAGAACGGCAAACCGAGGGTCAAGACAGAGCACATCGAGGTAAAAACCTACTGCATTCCAATTCGTTGGACGGCATCAGCTGAAGTTGTGACTCTTAGATGCTGAAGCGGGGTGAAGTGACCTTCGACTGGTTCCTGCACGAAGGCTTAGTCGAATATCTTGACGTCAATGAGGAGAACGATTCCTATATCGCCCTCTACGAATCGACGATCGAGTCCACCACGACTCACCTAGAGATCGAACCCTTCACCATTCTTGGAGCAGTCGCGGGTCTCATTCCTTATCCACATCACAATCAGTCGCCCCGGAACACTTACCAATGTGCTATGGGCAAACAAGCCATCGGAGCAATTGCATATAATCAGTTAAACCGAATCGACACCCTCCTGTATTTGATGGTATACCCGCAGCAACCAATGGTAAAAACGAAGACAATTGAACTCGTCGGGTACGATAAGCTCCCTGCTGGCCAGAACGCCACCGTCGCGGTCATGAGTTATTCTGGTTATGACATTGAAGACGCGCTGATTTTGAATAAGGTGCGTAATTCCGATTATGTTACCCTCTCCCCTCCTACCCTGGTTTTGTAACGGCGCTGTGTTCCGAGATCTGACTTTTGTGATCTCGGTCCGGGCTGACTCCTTGGGCCATTTAGTCCAGTCTGGATCGTGGGTACGGTAGATGCCAGGTGCTCAGGAAGTATACAACACTGATACGGAGATATCCAAATGGCACGTACGTAGTTAGTCCCCCCTTTTGCTCCCCCTTTTGCGCCAGTGTCTTGGATCCTTTTGATCTTTCCCAGCTCCAATCTCCTTTGCCCAAAACCTTCTTCCGATTTCCATACTTGTCTCCCTTTCATCTTTACATTCTCGACGATCGTAACCGGCGGGAGCCTAAAAATTGTGACATTTCATTCCCTCTTCATTTCCGCTTACGTTTTCTACTGCTGTTCTCACGCATTCAACCATTCACATCCATTGACACATAATCCCCGTCTGCACAGATTCGATCGCCTTGCAGATGCCCCCGTGGAAAACGGACAGATTCACAAAAAGTACGATATCATCCAGCCCGATGGCCTCGCGGGTGTGGGAGAACGAGTCGATCCCGGCGATGTGTATATCAATAAACAAACACCAACGAACGCCAACGATAACTCCTTTACAGGACAAGCCTCTGTGGTGTCGTACAAAAACTCGCCAATGATGTACAAGTCACCCATTCCCGGCAATATCGACAAAGTCATGATCACGGATACAGATAACGACCAGACTTTGATAAAGGTGCTCATAAGGCAAACACGAACGCCCGAGTTAGGAGATAAATTCTCCAGCAGGCACGGACAGAAGGGAGTTTGTGGGTTGATTGTGAACCAGGAAGACATGCCATTCAACGACCAAGGAATCTGTCCAGGTGAGTAGTTACAGCTCATTTACTTGTATCCCCCCCGTTCCCGGGTCTGGGTCGGCACGTGTGCTTGTTGATGTGTTGGAAGTTTCCGAGCATCCCGCGGGGGTGAGAATGATCTATGCTCTTCTTGGTCCTTCGTTTACAAATGTATGCGCATCTGAAGTTTGTTCACACACTTACCCTTGTGTTCCTTATTGACAGACACGATCATGAATCCTCACGGATTCCCGTCACGCATGACCGTCGGAAAGATGATCGAACTTCTTGCAGGAAAGGTGGGTATTCCTTCGGTCTCACGAGCCATTGTGCCTCCAATCACTTAGACGTTGGAAGTACTGACTTCGGACCGCCATGCCCCTGTTCCAGGCCGGAGTGCTTGCCGGGAAGTTACAATACGGAACGGCGTTTGGAGGGTCCAAGGTGAGTACACTACCGGATCTCCTATCTCCGGGCATGGTTGGCGCGGACCCGTCGACTGATACGCCCTGGTATGTTCCTTCTTGGTTTCAATAGGTGGAAGACATGGCCAGGATCTTGGTCGAAAACGGGTTTAACTATGCCGGCAAGGACATGTTGACAAGCGGGATCACCGGTGAACTTCACGAAGCGTATACGTTCTTCGGGCCCATCTATTATCAGGTAAGGCTCATCCAAAAAAAACCGTGTTCGGAGACTCATGCCACTTTTTGGTACCTGTTTCAGAAATTGAGTAAGCAGTTTTCGTTCCGTCGGAGACGGAGATGAATCGCTGACTGGATGTCAACGGCCCTAACGTTTCGCAACTAAAGAACATATGGTAATGGATAAGATGCACGCCCGAGCAAGGTTAGTGTCATCCAGACTAGCCAATCATTGTTCGTTGTATCCGGAAGTGGCATTGACCGGATTTTATTGAATGCCAGAGGACCTCGTGCAACTCTGACACGACAACCTACGGAAGGTCGATCCCGGGAGGGCGGTCTGCGTCTCGGAGAAATGGAAAGGGACTGTCTCATTGGCTACGGGGCCACCCAACTGCTTTTAGAGCGGCTTATGATCTCCTCCGACAAATTTGAAGTTAACGCCTGCGAAGACTGTGGCCTGATGGGATACAATGGGTGGTGCACGTATTGCAAAAGCTCCAAAAAGATGGCGCAACTCACGATCCCGTACGCCGCCAAGTTGCTATTCCAAGAGGTAACTGAGTCCCTTCGTTCTATTCGCGTCCGCACAAGAAAGCGCTGATACTGGGTGACCTTTCGCGGCCACAGATGATGGCCATGAACGTGGTACCGCGACTAATCCTAGCAGATGCGTCATAAACCCGCACAGTACAATGCTGAACGGGTTCATCCCTTATCCAACGGCCTGTCGACGCCCAGAGAATTCGCGTTGGAACGGAGTTGAGGGAGGATCGGTGGCGGTGGAGAGCTCGGTTATTGGAATTACTGCAGCCTAACGCTGTGAAGAAAAGTCCATCGGTCTTTGTAGGACGTCTCATTGAAACCATGTGCTAGTACGTGTAGACTCGTTCGTAGACCTCCACATCCGTCTATTCCATGATCGGCAACTGCTGCGTGTTGAAGGAGGCTGAGAACCATGGGATCGGGCGTCTAAAGTTGGCGGTACACCACCACCTGCCGTTATTCTTCCTGTTCGTCAAGATCTTTGCAACACCGGAAAGCGACAAATGAATTCAAGGGCTGGGAACGCTACTGCGCTGAGACGCCTCATGACCGAGTACAAACAACTAACCGGTGGCGGTATGATGCATGATGCAGAGTTCATTGCCATTGGATGGGCTCGTTGACGTAGACCTTTACACGTTCCAGGATCTCCGGATGGAATGTTCACAGCCGGTTTGTGTTTTCCACCGCAAACGACGCCCATCTCTATTCGAACGTGCATTAACTAATATCGACCTAAACCTATGATCCACAGGTCCAATATCAGAATCCGACTTCTTTACTTGGGAGGCATTGATTTGTGGCCCGAAGGACACACCTTTCGTGAGTCAGACCCCCGTGCGTGGGGGATCAAACAAGCCGGTGTCTTCCAGCTCTACCACTCACGCTCGAGTCTCGTTGTCCCCTGGATGATTTTACAGGAAGGCGGAGTATTCGTGGCTAAACTCACTTTCGTATGTTTCGCAGCTCACTAAATTAAATTTTGACCGATTCGTGCTGACGCTAGTTATCCTGCGCCCTCACGCTTCGTCATGCCTTCACTCTCCGGTTATTCTTTCTCCGGACACTAATCTCGAAATGAACTTTGAACGCAAGCCCTCCGACTACCCTTTATCGCCATTCAAGATGAGATTTGATCCCCCTTTGTTCCACCCCAACGGTGAGCATGTCATCATAGCCCGTCGTTTTTGGTCGATCTAACCTAACGTTTGACAAACCTGCGAACTTTAATACTGTAACCCAGTCTATCCTGATGGGAACGTGTGCATTTCTATATTGCATACGCCGGGCGATGATCCTACAATGTACGAACAGGCTTCAGAACGTTGGAGTCCCGTTCAGAGCGTGGAAAAGGTCATTCTTAGCGTGATATCAATGTTAGCAGGTGAGAGAGCATCCACTTTCAACTTAATGACTTCCATTCCCAAACCTTCTCGTCATTTTTCCCACCGCCTTCGTCTCCATCTCGCTACCTCTCTCATTCCACCAATATCGCCGACCTTACTGTGATACGGTCCGGGGGACGTGGTTTGATGCCCCACCTAATATTCCTATCCTGCCATTCCATCTTTCCTCCCCATATTATTGATCGCTTGCTTTTACACATCGCACATCACGTCTGCCGTTGCTCATCTTTGACACACTTTATCCCATACTCGCACATCCTGCTCCACGACATACGAATTCAGAACCGAATCTGGAGAGCGGCGCTAACATTGACTGCTGCAAATTGTACCGAGATAACAAAGCGGTGAGTGACATTTCTCTCATCCCTGCGTTTTATTCCTGGCCGGTTTTCCGCGCCTCTTCCCTCGATTTGTTATCCATCCATCCCCGCATCAATTAACCTTATCATCGCCCCTTAATCTCTGCAAAATCTGCTACCCTTTTCCGTGGTAATATCCACTGATTCTCACAATCGTGTTATCTGGATATTAGGAGTACGAGCGTCTCGTAAGGGAGTCCATCAAGCAGCAGCTCGGACTGTGATCTTGCTGCAGGCTCTTCCAGACCTTTTTAAACCGTATCATGTAGCAGTTGCAACCTCTTGGTTGGTCTGTCGCGTACGAATGTGGGTCAGGTAACAGGCCGCAATGAAATACAACTTGACGATTCTCGGGGGTCTGGTTTCGGGCCCATCATTTCTCAGACCAAACGAGATCCTGGATCCAAGTCTAGATGTTGATAGTTCAAGCATTCACGTCGCATCCTCTCTTCGGCCAAGCAATTCCAGCTCTTGCCATGAGTCAACTCGGGCTTTATTCAAGAGCGGTACTAAGCCGACAACAGCTATGGAGACCCCGTGATTGGGGATGTAACGATTTTTATCCGGGCGGCCGCCTTGGTTCTCAAGGATTGTAGGACACTTTACTTGAACTAGCCTGGGGCTACCTATCTCAGGGCGATCGCCGCTTACGGCAAGGACGGCGCCGAATCTCACCTGAACGGTCAAAGGCCAAGATTTAGACGACCTCGGCCGAAAAGTCTTATTGCCGAGTGCTTGGGACTCGAGGGGACCATGGGCAGGTGTCAGGGAGAGGACAGTTATCGGAAGCATGTCCCCGCACCGTCTCCGACCCCATTTTCCGAGTCCGGAAGTACCCGTTCTACTCAGCAGCCGTGACGTGGGGCATGATGGGACGAAGGCACAACCGCACGACCCAACAGCCACAGCGATGGTTCGGATGACAGGTGACATGTGGGTGAACACTTAGCAAACCTTACCACTGCCACACAACAACGAAGCTAAAACGATCCTCTTCGCGAATTTGTCATGCATACAGATTTCGATCAACTGCTTCTGAGGAAAACTTGAAGGAAAGGCGCGCTGGGAAGCGTGACTTGGCCGTCGGAGATGAATCGATAATATTCCATATCGGTAGTACAGGGGCCGTAATCAGGATGTTAAACATAAAGGAACCCCTTTAATGAAAGTGAAAGGGATCACGGATCCGGTTGCTACTTAGCTTGTCGCCTGGAGTCGTCCGACTATCATCTCGGCCGCGGTTCCGTGAGCCGTCGTGCGCAGTCTAAGGGTACGTAGCATAATCACTAGTCACTAGTCACCAGTCATCACCCACCAAACACAGCTTCGATTCATCCAAAGTTGACCCGAGAATCCCGTCGCGGACTAGCTGCATGTTCAGTGTGCATACGTATCACGTAGCTGATCTACAAACGTGTAACGGCATCATCATCATCATTCATCACGGTCGGACGAAGATCACAATGAGAATCGAGTTGCAGGGTAGCTCAGGCTGAATGGGAAGAAGTGTATGTATTAGGAATTTGGTGACAGTATATGGATAAGGGGTGCAACTAAGCGAAAGTATAAGATACCCGAGAAGAATCAGAACAACATGTGGACCAGAGGTAGGAGTACGTTAAGCAACAAGAGCAATGCGCGCGGAGGCGGAAAAGAACCATTAGAAGCGCAAGTTTACAAGACGAGAGATACAAAGATCAGTTGGTTAAGCGAGGGAGGGGGACGAGAGATGAATACAATAGGATACTGCGACAGCGTTCATGGCAGTATAAGTAAACGTGCGTAACAGATGACGAACAACTGTCATTGAAAATGAAAAAAGTGCGGGGTACTCGTACCAATGTGTGGGGAAAGAGCTTGTAGAACAAAAGGTATCACGATCGATGGCGAGGTTTGAACGCCCTGGAATCGAATTGGGGGCCCTGCTTGCCAAAGATATGTCTCTGAATGTACGAGTTTCGTAAGATTCCGTGGGGATCGACTTGCTGGAGCACTCGGACGAAATCTTCAAACCGGGGATACATTTGCTTCAAGTTTTCGGGCCTTAACGGGTGTGCCTTAGCCCAATGGGGGCGTCCCCCATGTTTGAGCATGATCTTCTCGAAGGAAGCGAACAGTTTACGGTACGGTGAGTTAAGCCCATACGGCCTGAACGGGAGCAGGGGAGGAGGAGCGTAAGCGGATCAGTATTCAGCGGGAAAAAAGGAAACAGAATACCCCACAGACTGTGGAGATGAGGAATGACCTACTTGTATTGAACGATACCAATCCAGGTGGTCTTCTGACCATAACTTGGGCTCAGCCAGATATCATCCGGAGCGGTGAAGCGGATTTCGACGGGGAAATGGACCCGAGCTCCCAACCGGTTTGTGTGTTCCAGTTCGAATAGGTCTCGTAAGTCTCGTAAACACTCCCGGGAGTTAATGTATGGGATGGACCATTCGGAGGTGTACTGTGAGAACTGGCGACCGGGATTGAGTAAAAATCAACGGAGAGAGAGAGAGAGATTCCATCATACGTTGCAGTCCAGGTTGAATACCTTGTAGCTATCATCCACTCGGACGGACTTGCCCCCGATGAGCCACACCTTGAGCCGACCGACTAAGAAGACAAGATCGGGCAGCCAGAGCGAGAGAAAGAGAAGGAATTGGAGGACGTGATAACCAATGATATAATCCCAAAACCAGTCCCCAATCAGCTGCTTCGGCTATATAGGGGCAAGGCACGGAAATTCCCGCCGTCGTTCAGAATAAGCTGATTGGATGACGAGAAGGTGTCCAACATACCTCTCTCGAACGATCCGAGACGTTGAGTCGAACCTTGTTTGATTGAGGGAACCACCACATGCGGACGTGCTCGCCAGAGGCTGCGAGCTCGTCTAGATTCTCGATTGTTTCGTCCAAATCAATAGTCTCGGAAACTTCCTTGAGACGAAACGCGGGCTCGACTCGCAAAGTGACTGTGATCAAGAGACCGGTGCTCCCGAGACCACATAGGGAGGCCATGAAGAGATCAGGGTTCTCCGTCCGGGAACATTGGCGTTCTGTCCCGTCTGCCAAGAGGAGACGGAGGGCTAACACATGTGTAGAAATAACCCCGTAGTTGACGCCTGATCCGTGTGTTGCAGTGGTTATGACTCCCGCGAGGGTTTGGTCAGAAATCGAGCCGAGGTTGGACATAGCAAGGCCAAGAGCGCCCAAAGCGGCGTGAAGGCTGTTGAGTGTGATGCCGGCTTCGGTTTCGACGAAACATTTTTCTCTATTGATCTGTTTGGGGGAGATGATACCGAAAACGGGGGAAACGGGCGGTTACCGGTTAGCGATCGTGCCTGGACTGAACGGGTCATATATAAAGTGTGAACCTTGGGTCATCGTGCATCATCAATCACTCGGTGATGTACGATAGACACCAAAGACCAAAGAGGAGAGGAAGAGGAAGAGTGGAAGGGGACCGAGGGTGGGGAATTATTGAAAGACTTAATCGAGAAGCGAACTCACTTTGAGGATCTTATCTAATTTTGTGGTTCGCAGCATGTATTCATCTGTACATGCAAGGTCGCTGGGGCTGTGACCGACGCCCACGGCTCGGACGGTTTTGCCTTTCCTTCTGGCAAGCTCAAATATCAGCGCGCACTGGCGCTTAGTCCGTGGCTCGAAGACGGCGAGGGGGACGCAGACGTAGGTGTTGGCCCAATTGGTGAAGGTGGCATGGGGAGAGAACGGTGGGACGGTAATTTCCTTGAGACCGTCATTGAGAGACTGGGTTGAGAGCGACGAGAGGTCAGACATCTGAGGAAGGGGGGATGCATTTTCTGGATGCGAAGGAGCCCTGTACTTATACCAAATGATGAAAAGCAGGCGAGCGGACGAGCGGGTGGCTCCGAGGAAAGGAGCACTGGTAACGTCGGAAGCTGGGTTCAGTGGGACTCCCGGCTTACAGATCCGCTCTCCTGGATGGATATCTTCCCGTGCCGACAAACATAATCATTAATTCCCGATAAAATATTGTCCGCGCGCCTTACCAATAGACGTCGCGTTGGGAATGATTATCCGCGAGAGGTCCATCGACGTTCCTCGGGACATCCCATCCAGGGTCCATCGGTCCTATCTTCCGGTAACCATCGGTACTTTCCGAACTCACTCCACACCGCCCTTGTGAAGAGAAAGACGTACGTATCATATATATAGGTGTCAGATGTAAGTGAAAAATCCTGTGAAAAGGCTCCGAATAATGTCCCGTCCATATCCTCTTACTCAGGCCCTGAAATCGAAGACGACACGCCCCCAATCCTGTCCTTCATAAATAAGTATACCCCGAACTTCGGCGCTGTCCAACTCCAGTCCGAGTTCAAACTCTGTTACGAACCCGATTGTCAACTATCAGTGTGCACTGGGAACCAACAACAGCCCACTCGCCTGTGTAGAAACCGTTCGGGTGCGGCATGTTCGAGTTCTCTTGGAAGCTGGGTAACGATCCGAGGTCTACGGTCCATTTACACAGCTCCACGATCTCTCCCTATAAAACTCGTGTTATCAGTCGCCCGAACCCACCACAAAAATTGCAGAAATGAAAAAATGCAACCGAAAGATAAGCCATCGCCACACACGTACCTCATCACTGTATCGCATGATGTGGTCGGAACTTGATGTGTAGATAATGGCGTCGAAGATACGATCTGGACCGCACGTCAGTCAGAAGCCCATCTTCAAACCATGAAGGATGCGAAACGCCAGCAAGAAAGTTTGTCGCCCGTCATTTACCTTGACCAGTTTGTGAGAATTTACTACGAGGAATCAAGGGACGATTGACATCAACCCTCCAAATATGGCATAAATTTCCCAAAAATATCTCACCAGAACTTCCTCTTCAACCTCTGCCTGGTGACACAAACCCGATACCGGATTATCAGCTTGCTGTCTCAATGGGTCACAAACGTAAATTGCACTCAAACGCACCCTTTACGGAGCACCGCACCCTTAGCCACCAGATACTGCAACCTGATGGATCCCAACAAAGCGATCAGTGATCAAATCCGGATTTCGGAATCAGTATAATGAAGTAGGCAAAGAACAAGACGGGAGCTAGAACCACAGCTTCGTCGGCAACCCCGTTTTCGGAACCAAAACAGGAAGTCCGAACGAGAAAACCGTCCACGGGAACGACACTGAGAGGTCCCACACTTACCGGTTCTCGCACACCGGGATGCCTGCGTCGTTTTCTTTGATGTACGCGGGGCGCTTCATCCAATCTTCCGATTCGGCGGGTAGTTTCACCTAGCACCAGGGGAAACAAATATTCATCAACCACTAGTCCTCCTTCAACACTACACCACCGCCCCCACCCTGATGTCAAAATGGACAAGCCGGTGAACGGCAATGGGTGAAAGCCGGAGGGACGTGAACGTTTATTCGGGAGCTGAAGAATCTCACCTTCATCATGTAGGACTGTGGAGCGATCACGCTTGAAACTAGGGGTCTCCGAGCTAGCCCGTATTGTGCAGCACCACGGACGGTGGCGGTGTCACAGTCGGAGGGCCTAGCGATAACTCGAATGTTGGCTCCAAACTTTTCCTAACATGGCGGAAGTGGGTGCCAGGTCGGGTCAAAGCCGGTGAGAAGTATAATCAGTCAACCTTTGCACCCACACAATTGCCTCCTGATTCACACGAACCTTCACACGCCCGAAGAGGTACTCGCTGCCCGAAAAGCCCCCCACGAGTAGCATAGCGTCGAGTCTTTGATCAATCTTTTTCGCTTGTTCCTCGATCAACTCGATGGCCTGGAGTGGTCATCGGATTCAGGGATTGTAAGTGATCCCATACAAGACAATGGGGTTAAAATAGGAACAGACCTGATTGACAACTGGCTCAAAGACCTCCCGGCGCAGCAGGTTCCCAGGAATGACCAATTCGCCATTGAAAAGTCCCACGGAAGGGTCATCCGTGTCCTCTACGTTGAAACAGGTAAAGTAGAACATCTTTTCTGTTCACCGGAAACCAAGCACGGACAGAGTCATACAATGAGTGGGGATGTCAGTGTTCCAGACCAACAATGAAAGAACCGGAAAACCTGCTATGCAGGTGCATCGCCCAAGACGACTCACCATCATCAACTTCGCCCATGTAAGCCAACTTATCGGTTTCGCTAAAGTTATGCATGAAGTAGGCTAAACTTGGAGCGTCCAGATGCGCGGAATGGTCCGCGAGCAATGTCCGAACGAGCTCCCTGAATCTTAGGTCCAAGAATAACGATCCGCAATTCGCTCCTGAACGCGCACACATTTCCGCAATCTCCAGGTTCGACATCTGTCCGATGATCTTGTAGATGGCCAGATCCTACAGAACGTCATATACGATTCGTGATATGAAACGCACCGGCCAATTTTAGAACGCATTCGGATGGGTTGTATTACAGAAACGTTACAGACGCCCCATACGATCAAGAGCCGAGAATGGAAAGCACAAATGCGCGATCGATTGACACGGTGAGCGGGGAGTCATCGAGACGTGGGTAGGTGACGTACGACAGTACCACCACCGGCATCGCAGATCATGAAGTTCTGATTCGGCTGCAGTTTGTGCAGGTCCGTGAGGTGTGCGCAGTGAACGGCGGCCGCTTCTGGTTCGCTGGAGTATGGAGAATCGCACACAGCAACAACGCGTACAATTAGGACGTACAGATATCAATTGTCAGCAGGGCGCAGAGGGTAACAAGGGTTAGGGCGTACGTGATAATCCTGAGACGATCCCTCCAATCCCGGTCGCCCGCCCTAGAAGACTGGACGAGCCCAGCGGTGATTGCTGCTTGTCGCATCATCTGGCAGCCCATGGCGTCCCACGCGGCAGGAACTGTCAGCCAGACATCCGCAGCACCTTGACGCGACAAATGCAGTAAGGAGATAATTGAAACGCGGGTAAGCGTCTTAGTCCTATTCTCAGCACAGGGGGATGTATACACACCGAGATCAGCAACAACACCAATCTCGCGGGTTATCTGCTGTTTGGCATACTCCCAAATACAAGAAAGGAAGTCGACGATTAAATCTATGGCTTTCTTACCGGGCTATAAACGGAATCGATGAGGCGGTGATTATTTTGGAAAGGTTTTCAGCCGCGGTATCCCCATACAGGGAATAGCAAGCGGCCGGTCAAGTTAGGGACACGTACAGGTAACGAGGGTAGACGGGGATCCACAGCGCCAGCATCGCGAAGCGCGTGTGGCTCCAAGAATAACTTGAACCTGGCAACGGCGGAGGTAAAGAGAAAATGCGATTAGCGACACGCTAGAACCAAGACATGAAAAAAAGGTCGGGATATGACGCAAATACCATAAGGGTACGCGTTGTGCGATAACATGATTGGAGGATGTACAACTAATACCGACCATTCGCATTTGATCGTGCCAGGCATTGGGCTCGCGTTCTTTGCTTCCAAGCCCCAAGCAAGAACTTGTCCGTCGTCGCTATACAACAGACAGGTGGGGATTTTGCGGAAGGTCTCGAAGGATCCAGGCCAATGGAGTATCTGTTGTACCTGTCCGGCGGCGATTCGGGACGAACCATAAGCCTTGAGAAAAGGGGGTGTCATATGATCAGTACGCGCCGCGCAGTGGGCGGTAAGGATGTGGAAAGTTCTCACTATGCCAGAGAATGTGGTACCTATGAAATTGAAATGGTCAGAGGTGGTAATGAGTGTTCCAGGGAGTTCGGGATCGACGTACCGAAATCGATCGAGACGGAGAGCTTTCCTTCATCTGTTGGAATGGCGTAGCCTTTCGCCGGCGGGGGAGGAGAAACGGTGCTGATGGGACCATAAGCACCAACCGGAGGCGGTGAGGGCGGTAAACTTAGTGGTGGTCGGACGATGGACGGCGTCTGGTGGGTCGTTCCGCTAAAAGTGCTCGGGTTGAAACCGGACTGCTGGTACGAGTTATTGAAAGGGCTCTGGGGCGGTGGCGAATGAGAAGTGACATTCGAATAATGGGTCGGGGGAGGAGAGGGAATGGTGGGGGGCTGGTACGGTTTCTCTTGCCACCCTAAACCAGGCTGGGGGCCAGGCTGCTGATTTATGGGCGATTGTTGGGGATACTGAGAGTAGGGATGATTCTTCTCGTCGGCGCCCTTTTTTCCAGCTGGCGTACTGCAGCACGACATGATAGAGGCGTAGAATCAGGATAGTAGCGGGGAGACCTCCACCAACTGTCCTGGAAGCTGGCTGTGCTAACTCTGCCGCCTAGCGCCTATTGCCACGTGGCGTGGACAGCCGCGGCACACGGCAAGGTGCGTTGGGAGACACTCACACTGTAACGTATACTAGAGCTACTAGACATGCTGGATTCCTGGGCAGAAAATATCGCTTGATCTCCATTCTTCGGTCAATTTGACTGCAAAGCAGACCTGCAGGCTATGATTGTATCCGATCTACAAAGCGAAAAAATGCGAAAGTGGCCGCTGCAAGGGACCGGGGACCTCGCACAGGACTTACACATGGCCGCGAGGTCCGCGTAGACCCTCCGTACCCACGGTCTGGCTCTTGGGCTATCGGATAAAGGAGATGCGGGATGACATTCAGTTCTTTGTTCCGTAAAAGAAACTTCTACGGATGCATTCGAGCTAAAAAGTGGTGGAACGTTCCGGTTGAATGCTCTCCCCGCACCGCACACCAGCCGATTGTACCCTGAATCCCGCATCCAGCAGGCAAAACCATACGACGGCTCAAACGTGGGACCATCGGGAGAGCATCAGAGACCATGGAACACAAAACCAGGATCGTGATTGCTGTCGTAATGGTCTCTGCAGTCTTTCTGGACCGAGAGCCACCACTACCGCTGGCCAGGGTTGATCCGGGCAGATGCAGAAGAGCAGCTAGTCACGACTCGGATAGGAAGAAGGGCAACAGATGAGTGCGAATGAAGGTTGATCCGATCCAAGAATCACGATAATCAGACCTCCATCGAGAGAGAATCTATGCCAAAACCAAAGTCGATACAAATGTCTCCCGATGTCGCAGGCTCAGGCCTCAGGGATACCATCGACCGTTCTGAACGGGTCAGTCGCGTGTCTGCGGCGTAGCCCCTGAGGATCGATGCATAAATTTTCCATGACGACATTGATGATCCAGCTTCCGTCCATGAGAGTTTTCTGTTCGCCTCGCTTATGATGAGAAATGCACCGAGATGGACGGTCGGATTGTCCCACACGCACCTAGCCGGGTCTCCATTCTGCATCAACTTGAAACTCCGCTGATCGTCCCACATCCGGTAGCTTTCATGATGACCACCAAAGCCGTCGGAAACCAACTGCAGAGGCTCGCCGCGCAATGGCCAGCGGATCCCTTCAGACCTCATCTCCAGCTCAAGACCTTCTTTGAGTCCCTTTCTCACCATCCCAACCTCACGGATCAAGCCGTGACTGCCACGCGTTCGCTGTTACAGAACGACCTGCGTCATAAAGTACGTCGCTGTTCCTATTCACCGGAACCGTATTCATGGTCATGCCACCTCCCGCCACTTCGGTGCACAGTACAAACTTGGGAAGCACATGATGAATCCAGCTTCCATGCCACAACACTATGACAGGCTTACGGAGGCGTTTCTAAAGAGTTCGCAAGGCATCGGCCGACCTTGGTGGAAAAGGTTCTTCAACGTGTGGTAGTGTCGGCATAATACACATTTAAAGAATCCAGCGCTGGTCGAGACTCAGTCCCGTCGAGCTATTGCCGTGACCCCTTGACAACAAACAAAAATATCGCTGGTCGCTCGGCGCACACCACATTAAATTGTACATGATGGGTCAACGTACTCGCCACGGATCAAGAGAGAACAATGTTCACTCCACCCAGGCGACGATAATGCGGCCTCTTAACTTGTCGACATCCATCCACCCCGCGATCTACCGGAACGAACAACGTTACGAATTCGTACAGGTTTTCTATTTGAATTGCAACTCAAATATCCCTCGGACGCTATTCGCTGTTCCGTCTCCTTCGAAAGTACACCGCCTTCGCTTGTGCCTCTATTAGGCGATATCAAACACGACATCAATGAAGCCTTACAAACATCTTGTGCAGGGTTCTGTATTTTCTGCAAATGAACGATGAATGGGCTGATCTCGCAAAGGTGGAGGTCAATCGTTTCTTCCCGGTACGTAACTACCAGAGGCTCCGGGTTTAAGCATCCCGGTTTCGTACAGAGCTCCTTTCTGCGTACCATTTTTACGAACCATATCTCCGCCGCTGTCAGAGGACACGCCAGACGACAAAACAAAAGGAACCCAGCTCTAAGGGAATGATGCGGGACTATAGGGGAATGAATGGATGGAAAAATACACAGCCGATGGAGCTTGGAGCTCCACACAAATCCCACATCCCATCATATCGCCACGGGTCTTACAGGGCCTCGACGGTCCGTTTGTCGAGAATGTCATAATGGCCAGGTCTGCGATCGTCGTGATAAGTAAGATACCTCCGTTCGGCTTGGCTCAACCCAGCATAGTCGAGATCTGAGAAGCTCACCGATATAACAACGTAATCGGAGAACTATTTTCAGGCTGCCAGTCCGGGTCGCGGAACTCGACAAAATCGACCTTGCCGGTCGGCGATCGCCCATCAAGATATGCAATGTTGACATTCATTTTCAAAGCACGCGTCAACGCGGTCATCTGCACATGATCTATAATTTTTGTAGACGCCCATCCGGGCGAACTGAAATTCAGTGGGAGGAAGCGTAAGCGACAAGTCACGGACCTGCTTCTTTACCGACAGCCTCAACAAAATGTTCGCAGAACTCGCGAGTTCCCATCGGTTCTCCGATTTCTGGATGGAACAAGAACGGTGCGTACTCGTCTGGATCATTCCGGATTTGTGCCGACGCCACAAGTCTCAGGTATACAACGACAGAGTTCGAAACTAAAGTTCTGATCTTTAGGTCCACTCGACACGCTTGAGTACAAAGTAGATTTCACCTTCGGCACTTTGAAATGCTTCCAGCAAGGTCTCGGAAGTAAGTATCGTCCCTCCCGGCTCAGGGATGATAATTTGCTGGATCAGGGACAGCAGCACTTCGTAGAAATCCTCAAAGACCAGACTTTGGAACCCCGCTTTCACTAGGGTCGGCACGGTGGATTCCAGCAGAGAAGTCGCAATCGAAACTGCCACGTTCGGTTGTGGCGAGTTCAAAATATGTTCGATGAACTCAAACGCCAGAGCTGCGATGAGAAAACGTCCTGTGATCAATGAGAAATATAACGCAATGATAGCCGAGCCTTGATAGGCATGCCCGGTTGCAGCTCACATCGGTAGAAACAATCACCGTCCCCACGTGCTCGCCGAATGCTCACGTATCCTTGCGAGATGAGGTATTCAATCTGATCAATGAACGATCTGGAGCCTCCTTCGTATTCCGCGCGCAGTGCGGACATCGATGTCAACGGTCCGATAAGCGGTCGGTCTGGGACCGCGTCATCCAGTAGAGTCTGCACGCGATGAAAGATAAAGATAAGCGAGCTACACCACAAAACTGGCAACGATGAGAGATCAGCGATAGTGGAGGACGCCACAAACCTGATTGAGATCGTATAGTTGAGCTTGACTCAGTTGAGAGATATCTGGGGCCCAAGAAAGTCACAGGGGATCACCCTTGGACAGATTGTTTACTCTTACCGGTGTTTTCATTCACAACGACGACAGGTTCACGGGATGCTGGAAGTGGTGGTGATTAGCTCTGACTGTCTGTGTGCTCACACGGCTCGCAACAGACCATTCGCCGGTCCCGATGAAGTTCCTGGATTGGAGTCTGGCGATTTTAATGGAAGCTGCATCGTCTTGGTTGGGGGTATTGGAAGAACCTCGGAACCGATGCAGGTGGTCCGCATTCCAATTGTTATTGTAAAATGCATCACGTGACACACGCGTCGGGTAATTTCTGCATTCCAGATGGAGAAGATCTCAACCTCAAACCTCAACCACGACTTGCACCTAAAGACGCGATCGTCCTACCCAACGACACTGGGTTTGTCACCTTGTCATGTCATCTGCCACTTCGTCGCAGGACAGGCCATCAGCTTATGAGCGCCGTAGGTCGCAATCATTCGGAACCACGGATCTTGTGGCTAATCAGGGGGACTACGCTAGGCAAGTTCATGAATGGGGTACCTGCCCCGTTAGCAGAAGACGAAGACTCGGACTTTGGTCACGAGTCTTGGTACGACCGCAAAGACGATAAGAAAGGGAAGACAAAGGGTCGGCGCAGCAGGAGACGAGGGGAACCCAGGAAATCTGGTGTCAAGAACCCGGTGGATAGTGATGACGACCGTGTCGCTGATTTCAACCTGCTTGACCACGGTTTTCCTTCGGACGGAAGTGATGAGGAATCTTTCTTCGATAATGATTACAGTAAGCCGTGTTCGCACCTCCCCACATGGTCATAGTCTAATCAGCCCATCTCGACACAGAAACACCGGCATTTGTCCTGGAAAGACGTGGTCGGCATAAGCCACTCAGCTCATACTTTGAGGACGCTATGTTGAACCGAGAATGTAGCGTAGATCGCGAAACAGAATCGCAGCTCCAGTGCGCAAGATACACCCAGGAAGGGCCAAAACGAGGCAGGAAGTTTGATACAACAGCTAGCGGTTCCGGTGTCGAAACTCCCACCGACCCGACAGTCGAGCCAATTCCACTTGACGATCAGGATTCGGTCACAGGCGAGTCCAACTTCAGCCCCTAGTTCGCGCATGACACCCTGACGTCACGCTCCCAGAATCAGAAACGGAAGCTGACCTCAAGGCATTCACACAGTCTGTAGCCAAGCGGAAATACCCCGGACATTCGGAATCTTTGAGCAAGCGACAGAAGCTGTCCGTAGACGACGACGGCTCAGTCACTGAATCTGATGATGACAACCCCTGTGTGTACCCTCGAAGGTCGTTGTTCGCCTCCGTCGACTGATTCCCCACGTCTTCCTCGTTATTTTACCATATCTGGCCATCTATCTGTCTGCCTCTCGTTAACCTCGTTTCATTGACGTGATATTCTATCAGTAATTGCACCAGCCACGATACCCAAAACCCACCATAGACAACCAGTCAAAATTAGCCGAATCTCTGACGGATCAGAAACTGAATCCGATGATGAGCCCCTGGGTCCAGTTACACCTATGACTGGAAGCAATCCCCACTCACAAAGCGAACCGCCTGAAGCACGTCCTACTTTCCGACTCGGACCGACCCAAATGCACCTCGGCCCTCTGGTATTGGACCAACGGAAACACGTCCAAGTGCCTTCCGCGATCAACACGTTTCTGCGAGATTATCAGCGAGATGGAATTAAGTTTTTATATGACAAGTTCAGGAATTCAATGGGTGGAATGCTCGGAGACGACATGGGATTGGTAGGCGTTATTTGAAACTCAGGCGGATCGCATGACCTTCGATGTACTCATCGAGTCTTCTCTTCGCTTGATGCCAGGGCAAAACAATTCAAGTCATATCATTCCTATCTGCCGTCATGAGGAAAACAGGCACGTCGAAAGATGAGTTTCGCAGAAGGGACCACGTTGCCAAACTGCAGGACTCCGAGGAGTGGAGCAAATTTAGGAAGTTGCCGCCTGCGAACGATATGTGGCCAACTGCTTTAATAATTGCGCCCAGTTCGGTGGCAATGAATTGGGAACGAGAGCTGGAGACTGTGCGTCCGAACCTTATTTGCGCACAGGTCTCGATCAGGCACTGATGCATGATGCTTCACAATCTGTCCCTAGTGGGGTTATTTCGAAGTTGGAATGTACATCGAAGGTCCCGCTAAGCGCAAGGATGTGCTCAAGGACTTTACTATGGGTCGGCTGGACATTAGTAGGTTGTACACGCACGTCCGACTTCCCAGACTCATAACATTCATTTCTTTTAGTCGTCACGACATTTGAACTCGCAAGGGATGATATCGAACATCTGTGTGATCAACACTGGTCGTGTGTCATCGTTGATGAGGTTCATCGAGTGAAGAACCCGAAATCACGGACGAGCAAAACATTAAACATGTTTCAATGCCCTATTCGCCTGGGTCTGACTGGTACGGCCCCCGAGCTCTTTCGCTCGCGATTCTTGTTCGCTGATGAAAAGTAAATCTTCTAGGTACCGCCATCCAGAATAATTATACTGAGTTCTGGACTATGCTGGATTGGGCAAACCCAGGGGCGCTTGGAACGCTGAAGGAATGGACTAAATACGTTTCAAAGCCACTGGCCATAGGTCAGAGCAAAAACTCGAAAGATGTAGAGAGAATTAGGGCGAAGGTGGGTCTAACATTTTCACGGAGTCGATTAATATGCGTGAACCAATTATGCAGAAAGTTGCCACAACCCTTAAAGATAAACTGCTCCCCCAATATTTCAAGCGCCGGTACGTTTGGATTCCAACTATGCATGCCACAATTGACCTTGCCCGATAAGGACGAAGGATATTATCAAAACTCAGGTAATTCCCAGTCGTTCCGCCGACTCGGAGACGGATATTTACCCCTTTCGCAGCTTCCGCACAAATTCGACAGAGTGGTCTTTTGTCCTCTCACCGAGACCCAGACCGCCGTGTATGAACGCTTGCTCCAGACCCCGAATGTCCAGAACATCCTGCGCCGGAAAGAAGAATGCGATTGTGGTTCCAAGAAACCGTACGTCTGGTCCCCAAAATATGCGGACCGAGAGACTCTGAGAATTTTTTCTACCCAGTCGGCACAAATGCCACCACAAGACGGACCTTACGGATATTTTCAGATACATGGCTACGTTCATAAAGATATCGAATCACCTGGCACTGATTTTGCCCGGTACGCACCGTGTAACCCGTCTCGTCAGAGTATGTTACTGACCTTTCCGTAGCGGAGAAGGACACGATGGACCGGGTTCGTAAAAAGTTCCGTATTCGGGTCATCAGTTAACACGACCAACAGAGGCAACGTAACCGTGAGACGGCACAGCTGGCATTCGGCGACCGAGTTCCTCTTTGGGGGGTCTCTATTCACCTCGAAGAACACTGTGGAAAGTGGAAGGTAATTATCCCGGTGAACACCGGGCGAGTTGTCGCACTGACACCAGATATCACAGGTCCTACAGACCTTACTCAAAGAATGGCACAAGGACAAGACTAACAAAGTGCTAGTCTTTACGAAATCGGTCAAGCTGTTGGAAATCCTCGAATATCATGTTGAATCTCAGAGTGGGTAGCATCTCCCGAGTACTTGTTCGAGTTCTTACGTCCCATTTAGACTGGGGTTACGAGCGACTGGATGGTTCGACGGAGCAATCTGAACGTAAGCGGTACCTGTATTTTTGGGATCAGCTCACTGACCTGTTGTTCCATTCTAGGAATGCCCATGATCGATAGGTTCCACCAGGACCCAGATACCTGGATTTTCTTGATCTCAACGCTTGCTGGAGGGACCGGGTTGAACCTTGTTGGAGCGAACAAAGTTGTCATCTTCGGTGAGTTTCCCCATTCCCCTCTAACCGACCCTGGCTTATCATTTGGTCAGATCCGAACTGGAGTGAGTACTCATGTCCCTCCTCTGGTTATCTTGAAATGAATTACGATGCCAACGTGAACAGATCCTGCTCATGACCTACAAGCAATTGACCGAGCCTTCCGAATCGGTCAATCTCGTGATGTCGAGGTGTTTCGACTGTTGGGTGCAGGTTCTATAGAAGAGTTGATGTATGCTCGACAAGTCTACAAGCAGCAACAAATGCGTATCGGATACGATGCGAGTATCCAAACTAGGTAAGTAGATTCATTTCCCATTTCACCCCCTTTCGCTAACCCCAATGTAAATCAGGTATTTCGAGGGTGTCCAGAACGACAAGGAGCGCCAAGGAGAGCTGTTTGGTCTTCAGAATGTCTTCAAGCTTCATAAGGACACCCTGGCTACAAAGATGGCCGTGGGTTATCTCGTCTCACCTATATCCCTCGTCACTCAATAGTTCGTTTAACAGATCGAAGAAGCGCATCTTGCTGACCTTGACTGGGCACTCGCGAACATGGGCGGAAGCGCCTCGAAGAAAGACGTGAACGAAATCCACGCTGCGGAGAAGAAGACGAGTGGTCAAGAAGGGGTCAGCCATCCCGCCAAAGAAAAACGGTTGGCTCGAACTAAACATTGCTTTCTCAGGATAACTTTAGCGGATTCGGGGCGTTCTTGTTAGATGAAGGTAAGCCTGAGACCGATCTAGCCCCACGGA
>Ga0307512_10001557_pt1 | contig 32165 bp, 36 predicted proteins | sample 14_EM_MG_FD_200267 | JGI IMG/M metagenome (GOLD analysis project Ga0307512, IMG submission 200267) | Populus trichocarpa ectomycorrhiza microbial communities from riparian zone in the Pacific Northwest, United States - 14_EM | ecosystem: Host-associated > Plants > Roots > Unclassified | place... | reverse complement strand
GTACAGCATCATCCCAAGATCGACAGTCCAGCTGCCGTCGCGCCTCCCTCCAAATCGACCGCCTCCAAGTACTCCTCCAATCTCGCTCGATCATAGCCTGCAAGTGCATCTCCAAACTCGCTCGGTCTCAGCCTGAGAGTGCATCTCTGAGTTCACTCGATCTCGGCCTCCAAGTGCATCTCCAAACTCGCTCGATCTTGGCCTCCAAGTGCCGCTCTCAGTTCACTCGATCTCGGCCTCCAATTGCATCTCCAAACTCCCTCGATCACGGTCTCAAAGTGCATCTCTGAGTTCACTCGACCTCGGCCTCCCAGTGCATCTCCAAACTCGATCGATCACGGCCTCCAAGTGCATCTTCAAGTTCCCTCGACCTCGGCCTCCCAGTGCATCTCCAAACTCGATCGATCACGGCCTTGAAGTGCATCTTCAAACTCGATCGATCACGGCCTCCAAGTGCAGCTCTCAGTTCACTCGATCTTGGCCTCCAATTGAATCTCCAAACTCGGTCGATCACAGCCTCCAAGTGCATCTCTGAGTTCACTCGACCTCGGCTTCCCAGTGCATCTCCAAACTCGATCGATCACGGCCTCCAAGTGCATCTCTCAGTTCACTCGATCTCGGCCTCCAAGTGCATCTCCAAACTCGCTCGATCACAGCCCTCAAGTATATCGTTAAGGAGCGACGGTGGGTGTACGGAGATACAGAGGTAACTGAGGTGGAATGAGCGACGGTGGGTGTACGGAGATACAGAGGTAACGAAGGTGGAATGAGCGACGCGGAGTATATATTCGGGAGACCCTGTGGTAGATAGATAGACAGCATCTCATTTTCATCTCATCTTGTCATACAACGAAAATACACACTCTGTGTTTCCCAAATTTTTGTCTCACTCGCTCTTTGCGAGATTTCGTGGATCTGCGCAATTGCGTGGATCCTTAAGCATTGCAATCCCGATGCAAGCGTGTACACAATGAACCCATTCCGACGTATGGTCATAGTTGGCCACAACGCCAGAGTGTTTGTTTAAAGCAGGAGGCCGACAGAGCGAGAAGGAACAGCGATCGGAGGGCGATATGCAACTCGCTGCGTGGTATTGACGCCGGGCACGGAGTAATCCGCCACCGGGGTGTCTCTGACGGCTCTGACGGAGCGCGTCCACTCTGACGCAGCCAGTCCGCCCAGACGGAAATGTTTTTTGCTGATGATATATCCTTAACAGATCTCAGAAACAGCTAATGCAATTCGTCAGGCTGCCAAAGCTGATAGCAATCACAGCGAGGGTAGTGCCAGAGCTGGTAACAGATTGGGTGAATACCAAGAGCATGCACAGCATCAATATCAGTTTCCTCCAGCAGCTCCAAAAACACATGCTGTTGTATTGAGTCATTCAGTGGGTAAAACATTGTATACTCAATCCACCCACATTGAGGACTGTCAGATATCTAGCAGAAGCCACAAGAGACTTGGTTGGGGGGTAAAATTAATTTTTTTTTGCTGGAGTGTGTGTTCGCGAGGGGGCACATGGACCAAATCACCAAGACTTTTCCTTAATGACAGTACTATCCCAAAAACTGCTTCTGCATGAGTTACACATTCTGTAAGATCATTTTTCCCTTTGTTTCATCATACCCACCAAGTTCATCACTCTATTCTCTGCCTCCCCATCTCCACCTACATCTCCAATTTCACCCATCCTCCACCCACTGCCAGTTCAGATAGATAATGTGTAGATTTATCAAATTGTAAATACATAGATACCTATACACATGGATGAGAATACAAACTGAATACATGAGTTTAAAATTCCTTAACACAGAGTAGTAACTGCAATTTGCAGGTACACTAGCTGTGTTTCAATATAATTCCAAGATTCATACCTATGTTTGAAGCTGCTTCCAAGCATAAAGCCTGCATTGCCAGATGTTCCTGAAATCATCATCAGTGTTAGGGGTTCCCTCCTAGCAGTGGTAATAATACATGAATGGATTGCAGCAAGTACATGTGATTGTTGCATGTGACTCATATGCAAAATACCTACTTGTGGAACATCATCATGATTGTCAGTTGAGTGATCCTTAGCGTGATTACACTTAAGCCGCATGTCGATCAATTAGTAATGAGTATGCTGACACTAGCAGATTCACTTATGATCACACAATTATGTTGCCTTTACTGGGAAGTGAAAAATCTTCAGTAGTGCACATAATTAATGGCCACACCTACTTTACCTTATCTAGTGGGACAACACACAGTTAAGTTGTACTTACGCAGAATTACGTGTGCAGCAGACAATAAGCAAATTGCAAGTATGAGGGATTTGGAAGCCTATGCACTAGGTGGTGGGAACATGTTGCCGCACTGCCCAGTCTACTGAAGGTCGAGACCTAAGCGTCCTGTGTCTGAGGGCATAATGACATTGGCTGAAGATAGGAGGCCAGAAGCAAACCTGTTCATTGGGTTGAGTCAGAATGCATTGCAACGCAATACTCATAAGAGAATATGAGGTTAACATGTCATGATCTACGTTGGCGGAGTATCGGTTGGTCGCTGATTGAATCTCTGACGCAATGGCAGATAGCCAAATTACAGGCGATGCATTTAATAGCAACAAGTAATGAAAATTTATTGCGATAAGCACTGATAAGAATTCGGGTGGACAAATATTCCAACTACTGAGACAAATGGAAAGCGAAATGTCCAAGTTGAAGTTAAGAGTTGTCATATTAGTGTGTTTGATATCATGACATGAGGACAGTGGCCCATAGAGAGGGCATAACACCTTGAAACCACTCATGCATGAACACGATAACCTTGAGTGAATTCATGGTACTATCAATGACGCACTTCAGTTGCTCTCGGCGATAAGTTATCAGACTGTCTCTGTGTCATGGCGGTGATCCAAAGGCAACCTTGACCAGACGGCCAGTCTATATAAGAACTCACATTGTCCCCGACAATGAGAAGAACCAAGCTCTTGCAGCAATCCACTGTCAGACATTACCAGCGAAGAACACCTTAAAATATTATTAAGAATTCTATATACAAACTTCAAAATTACTTCCTTAATCCACTTATGAGAATACACCATATATGTGTTCTGTAAAGGCACGTACGCCTGCGCTTGGCTACGTAGGCTCACGTGCGGTAATTGAGTGGATATGGTTGCAAATGTGGACTCGAGTGATTGTAGGTGTAGATGTGTAGGTACGATTATCGCTAGAGATCTAAGGCTCGTGGCGAGCCGACTATATAAAACGGGGGTTACCCGGCCCTGGACACGTCATGTGCAGCCGTGCCGTTACATGTTCATTCAAATTGACACAATCTCCATACGCACACCAGAAGGTCGTCGAAACTTTAGGCAATCAAATCCACGATTTCAATGAGCAGCGTTGAACCCACATCTCTGGCGCTGTTTTAGTTTACATGATTTCTGCAGGTATCAGTGATGAACTTCACTGGTATCTTGCTACAGGATTGCTACCTTTTGAAGAGTTTTCCGAAGAACAACTTTGGACAGACACAGACAAGTGGTAAGCTATTCCTAGGAAAGTAAGAGGTTGAGTCTTGGGAACGACAAGGAATCAGAAAGGGGAATAGGTTTAGATAGACGGCTGTACTTAAGTCAATAGATGTTGTATTGATTATTGGGACTTTAGAACCCCCGTAGCAATTAGTCCTTCTGTATCCTTTCAGATTCGTTGCCAGCACTTCCAGCTGCACTCTAAGCCAAGCACATTAGTCCAGTCAACTCCAAGATTTGCAGCCAGCACTCACAGGTGCATCTCAATTCCACTGCATTGATTCCATCAACTCTGATCGTTGACCATCCTGGAATTCTGAACAAACAACTTCCACATACTCCAAGAGGCTTCAAGTGACAGAAATACATTTTGGTGAAGTCTCTACCTCCTCGTGCAATAATTGTAAGTGAACACCAAGTGTAACATTTTCTCGAGTTCGACTGTCTCTCACTCTCAGCCACTCTTTCTTTATTTGCAAAATTTCCCAATATCACACTTAATGCCTGAATGTACCCTCAGCTTGAAGTGTATCTCTCTACAGATTCTGAGTCCCCAGCCAGCTTTCCAGAACCTCCACACATCAACTCAACTCTCATCACATTCTCACCATTATAAGTTCACTCCAAAATAACATTCCAGCTCCCATTTCATCACCATTACAATCAACTGATCCCAGATTCACTGCCTACAGAACATCTGCAATACAAAGATAAAGTCAACTGTTGTCATATTCTCACCAATACACATTAACATAGGAACAGACTCTCACATCCTATCATGTATTCCTCCTACTCAACCAACTTCAAATCAACTTCCTCCAGATCAACTACCTCCAAATTAATGGTACTAAGATCAACTGCCTCTGCATTAATTGCTTCCAGAAGTGTCCCTCCAGATTCACTGCCACCAGCGGGAGAGCCTCCTTATTGACTACCTCCATATTCACTCCCTTCGAATTAAGTGCCTCCTAATCAACTGCCTTCAGACCAATAGCCTTCTGATCAACTCTCTTGAGATCAGCTGTCCCCAGATCAACTGCCTCCAGATCAACCCCCTCCAAGTCTATCTTCAAACTGGCTCAGTTACAGCCTCCATGTTAGGGGTTCTCCCCTAGCTAGTGTAACGGTACTTGAAGGTATAAATCTGTGCGGTGTGCCCTTTAGCAGGGGTTACATTAATCACCACTCGATTGGATACGCCCGAGGGCTTAGCGGATTGATTGAAAGCATAGTGCTGCAGCACCTGATTTGATGATATGGCAACCTGCCAGATCGAACGGACATACGTCTTGCTGAGCAAGTTGTCTTCAACCAGTTTCACTCTTGGATTCTATGCGGTTGCATATGATATGCACCGCAGTCGTGTTAGTAAAGGGCTCTCTGGTCATCTAAGTCTATTGGATAGCGGGGCACGTCCGGGTTATGATGAACACCTAAGCACATAGGTCTGAGGGAATATGGCATTGGCAAAGAGCCTAAAGCGGACATCATTCTTTGATTAGTTTGAGGTGGTCAGCAATGTAATCATCTCAGATTATGCGCATAAGTTCTACGTTGGCATAGCAGTGGATATTAACCACATAAGCCTTTGGGAATGAGCGATGTGTCACCACTGGGTGTGCATTCCAACCACCGATCAAGATGTTTGCAAGGAGTTGGGTGTGGTCAGATTATGAGCTGATAATGATACGTGTCATTCAGGACTCGCGGGCACTTCCGAACAGGCGCAAGGAAATAAGATGTAAGGATATCTATCGGGCGACGTCACTAAGACCGAGTGTTAGCAACAGCTACAAAATCCCGGGTCGGTTCCGGGTTCGGTTCCACCTGAAACCGGACCATTGCAACGGGTCTTACCACACGAAAAACCCAGACCGTACGAAATGGGGCACTTTTACCACCAAAAACCTGGTATTTCAAGTCCACATATTTCGCTCCAATTAAGTATTTGAGTTCTGATCGTATCATGACATGATCACTACGTAGATTGACCAGTTTTAGCCCCTCTTTGACCTCCCGCATTCAGATTTGCGATCGGACCAATGATCGTTGAGGCGCTATCGAAAACCCGCGAAATTCTCTTAAAAAACGCCTTTATTTCACAGCCACTCCACAAATATCAGTCCAATCGCAAATCTGAATGCGGGTGGTGGAAGAGGGGCTGAAACTGCACAATCTACGTACCGATCATGTCACGATACGATCAGAACTCATATACATAATTCAAGCCAAAGCTGTAGCAACCGTATATTTGGAACTGCGGTTCGGTTCCAACTCGGCCTAGTACCCGCGGTTCAATGTCTGGGCCGGGTAACAACCCGCCAAGACAAAAGCAGTTCAGGTTTTTGGCCAGTTCTGGGATCGAACCGAACTGAACCACAGGTCGAAACCCGGCCTGCTGGCGTGTTACCCAGACACGTTGCTAACACTACTAGACCCACAGATAAGTTGCTATCATTGAGCGATTAATCATAGTTCCAGTTGGATGAAGCCAAGGGACTATAAAGAGATCAGGTTATTCCGGAATGGACAAAGGCAAGCTCGAACAGCTACAGAAAACGATACCTACCAGCGAACAAATATCCTTATTTAGTATTGCGTTTTTATGATACCAATAGCTATTATATCTATACCTAGAATCTATTAGCTTTGTGTAGCGGCAGCCCCGCACCTTCAATAAGCATTCCTCGTTTGAATGCTGATAACCTTTGAGAACGACAACGACGTTATTATATATGCTTTGGAGTTTGTTATATCTTACGCAAAAAGAACCCAGCAAATCTTTGTGGCGCAGTGTGTGTGGTGGCTAGCGTAGGTTATTGGACTTGAGCAGGGACTGGTTTCCCATATCGATAGGCTCCAGGGCCAAGAAGATATGCCATTACAAGAGCAGCCTCCCCGAGAAGTTTCGGTTACCCCTAGGAACCTTACCGATGATCGATGGATTGATTGAGTACCAGACTGTATTGAGAAGTACTCGAAAGAGTCAAAGCAATTAAGCGAAATAGCAGTTTTACAGAATTCCGGGGAAACGGCAACTGGACGAATTAATCCATTAAGGAAACCCAGGAAGTCCTTGAGGAAAGCCAAGAGGATATCTAAAGACGCTGCGACCAATAAGCAGAAAGATTATAGCAAGACAGAAGGGATTGACAGTAGCAAGATAACAAGAAGGAACGCAGCGAACGAGTGCTTGCGTTGCGATTGGCCCTTCGATAAGAATAGAAATCATCGAGTCAAGGATTGTGTCCAACGGATAAAACTAGATAAGGGAACTGCTATAATCCCTTAGGGTAGGAACTACCAGAAGCCAACCGAATCTTCAGAGGGAAGTGATCCTGCGGATAGTTCCGGTTGCGAAGATAATATAGATTAGGATGTAAGGTCGTGTACCTAGTGACTCCTTGGAGTTACAAGTTTAGTTACTTAGGTGTAAAGCACCCCCGTGACTAGTGATAGCAACGGTTCAACCCGCTAGAACGGTTCCGGGTTAGGGTTGGGACCGGAACCGAACCGTTGCAACGGGTTTTACCACACGAAAACCCGGACCGTTGCAATTGGGCTGGTTTTTCCACCAAAAACCCAGCATTTCATCATCACAACTTTGGCTCCAATTAAGTATTTGAGTTCTGATCGTATCATGACATGATCAGTACGTAGATTGTGCAGTTCTAGACGCTCTTTCACCTCCCGGTTTCAGATTTGAGATCCGACCAATATCCATGGAGGGGCTATCGAAAACCCGCGATTTTGGCGTAAAATTTGCCGTTATTTCACAGCCACTCCACGAATATTGGCCGGATCACAAATCAGAAACCAGGAGGTGAAAGAGCGTCCAAAACTGCACAATCTACGTACTGATCATGACATGATACGATCAGAACTCAAATACTTAATTGGAGCCAAAGTAGTGCCAAAGTGGTAGGAACCGCAAAATGGAACCGCGGTCCTAGTTCAACCCGGGCAAAAAACCGCGGGTATATGTCTGGTCCGGGTAACAAACCCGCCAAGACAGAGCGGGTCGGGTTGCTTGGCAGTTCCTGACCCGGACCGGGGGCTTCGGTTCGGTTCCAACCCGGACCGAAACCGGGTAACCCGGAACCATTGCTAACACTACCCGTAACACTCCAAGTGTATCTCTACATTCCCTCAATCACTGCCTCCATAGTATATCGCCAAGGTCACTCAATCACATCCTCCATATGCATCTCTAAGTTAAATATTTATAGCCTCAATGTCCATCTCTGAGTTCACTCAAACTTGGCCTCCAAGTGAATTACTACATTCACTTGATTTTGGCCTCCTTGTAAATCTCTAAGTCCAATTCACTACATTCTTCAAGTTTATTGCTTAGTATACAAGATTGTGGCCTCCAAATATATCACTGAGTCCACTGGATCTCAGGCTCAAAGTATATCCCTAACTTCCAACAATCTTGGCCTCTATGTACCACTGAGTTCACTTGATCTCAGCCTCCAAGTGCATTGCAATATACACTACATTATATCATCTAAATTTAAGTCTAAATTCTCTCAATGGGCATCACGTGGAGCACCTCTGATTCCCCTCAAGGTGTATCTGCAACCAGTCCAGACACACCAGGTACTGATGAATTGCTTCATACAATCATAATTATCTTGATATGTTCATCAAAAGATGAATGCACTACCTGAGCATATGAGTTTAAACATCATCTAAGATTATGTAGTAACCACTTTGGACAGCTGCTTCTGCAGCATTCCCAGAGAATATATCATCTTTCCCCAGGTTGCTCTACAACACTTCAAGAACCTCCCAGGCTTGTCACCTTTGCTCCCAGGTGTTTTCGAGATTGTCACATGTTATTCTATATTTCTATGGAGTAGTAACTAGTACTTTTCAATGTATCTGAAGGTTACTGGATCTGTCCAGTCAACTTCCTAATTGGTGGCCAGCAGTCCCAGGTCTATTTGAAGTTCACTGTATTTGTCCAGTTAACTATATGATTTGTCCTTGTTCAGATTTTTGTTTAACAACTCTCACTTACTTCTAGGGGCTCCATGCGACAAAAATACATTTTGCTAATATCTTGTTTCAAGGCAAGAATATTGTATAGAAGTATGCAGTACCACTGTGCGGTAACAACTTTCAATATATTCTTTGATATATATCCTTCTAAAGTCAAATAACCAGTTAAAAATACCTAATGTTAGAAGTCGGATATGTATAAGAAGAATAAGACTTCATACGTTGAACAAGCATATTATTAGTTGAAAGTAGTGTTGACAACGGTTCTGGGTTACCCAGCTTCGGTCTGGGATGGGACCAAACCGAAGACCCCGGTCCAGGTCAGGAACCGCCAGGCCACCCAAACAGCTTTGTCATGGCGGGTTTTTCACCCGGACCTGACATAAACCCACGGTTTTTTGGCCTGGTTGAACCCGGACCACGGTTCCATTTTATGCTTCCCGCAACGTTGGCTCCAGTTTGGTATCTGAGTTCGGATTGTATCGTGACATGATGAATATGCAGATCGTGCAGTTCTACGAGTCCTTTCAACTCCAACATCCAGATTTGTGATCCGATTGATATTAGTTGAGTGGCGGTGAAATAAGGGCAAATTTTAAGCGAAATTGGCGGGTTTTCAATAGCCACTCAACGAAAATTGATACGATCGCCAATCTGAATGCAAGAGGTGAAAGAAGGGCTGAAACCCCACAATCTACGTATTGATTATGCTGCGATACAATCGGAACTCAATTAGTCAATTGGAGGCAAAGTTGTGCACTCGAATGGCCGGGTTTTTGCTGGTAAAACAGGCCCATTTCCAATTGTCCGGGTTTTTCGTTTGGTAAGACCTGTTGCAATGGTCCGGTTTGGGTTGGAACCGGAACCAGAACTGACCCGGGAATTTGGACCCGTTGCTAACACTAGTTGAAAGCGTACTTGGAGAAACTTATATCTACAGTGCATGTCAGTTTAGCTCTAGTCACCTATGTAGCTCTGTACAGCTCAATAAGTATCTATAGGAATCACAATCATCTTAAAATAGATATCTTATTTTTTGGCAACCTACATTTACCAAATATTATTTGTAGATGTCACAACTATTAAAGGTTAATCCTGTAATACAATTACCGGATAGATGGATCTAGTATAACCTGAGCTCACCACATGCTTATGTATATCAAGTGTAACTAAGAGAGATACTTCAGCAAAATGTATTTTGGTCACTGGAAGTCTCCAGGAGTGTCTGAGAGGAGGTGGAGTGCAAACTTAGATGCGTCAATTTCAGGAGAGTACCAGACCCTAGGAGGGCATTCCTGCCGGCCTTCACAGTAACTGGGATCTCTGATGACTAGTACAGAAGTACCATTGGAGTGACTTTGTGAGGTTCGGGAACACCTCGGAGCACCGGAGAGAACTTCTGGTGCACCTGGGAGCATCTGGATGCGCTGGCAACCAGCCAGGGAGCGCCAGTGAGGAATCAGGGAGGACCGGCGACAAGTCTAGGAGGGCCGGCGACAAGTCTCGGAGGGCCAGCGACATGTCTAGGTGGGCCGGCAACCAGTCCAGGAGCACCGTCGACAAGTCTAGGAGCGCCGGTGACAAGTCTGGGAGCACCTTGAATCACAGTAGAGCAGTCTGGGAAAAACATCTTCTTTGGGAACGCTGCTGGTGCGCCTGGAAATCATAGCTACTACTTATTGCTCAATGATTTTTAAAACTCATGCATTCGGTTTGTATTCTCATCTATGTGTCTTTATAGCTACCCATCTACACACAGTATTTCGGGACTGGCAGCAGGCGGTGTTTGAGAGCAATTCGAGGTGCGCCTCAAAATGATGATCAACTGAACTCAGAGATACACTCTGAGGCCGTGATCAACCCAGTTCAGAGATGCAGTTGGAGGGCGTCATTGTGCAAACTTTGAGGCCATAATCGAGCGTATTTGGAGATACACTTGGAGGCCGTGGTCAACTGAACTTAGAGACGCACTCTGCGATCCTGATTGAGCGAGTTTGAAGATGCATTTGGAGGGCAAGATCGAGCAAGTTTGGAGATGCACTTGGATGCCATGATCATGGGAACTTGGAGGCGGTAATCGAGCCAGTCTGGCCGAGTACTTAGAGGAGGTCGATGGACGGCGCATCGGGTGCTGACTCTATTGATCAGTCAGTTAACTCGCAACTGTGAAAATGTGACCAGGTGACTTTACCTTTGAGCTCTCATGGGGAGCTGGCTGATGGCGGTCGATCGTGTAGGGAGGCATGCCAGATGCTGAAGGTAAATTCAGGGGTCAACTTGAAATCATGAGAATGAAGGGAAGACAAACAATCTTCAGTGGATGCTGTACTCGGTGTATGCTGTACTCACTGTATTCTTGTACTCGGTGTATGCTGTACTCACTGTATTCTTGTACTCGGTGTATGCTGTACTCGGTGGCAACTCATGATCATGACATGGAGAGACAGGGAGGGATGACCTACCTTTGTGTTCTGCAATGATGGTAGAGTTGTGGACAAGAAAGAGAGAGATGGGGGATGCAGATGAGAACGATGTGGAGGATGCGAGCAGATATGAGAAATCAGGGGTACGACGTGTCTGATTGCGTTGAGAAGACCTCATATTGGTGTAATTACACTCCGGATCAGGAGTCATATCCGCTGTATCGGGGATTGTTAATTGACTTGGATGCATAATTCTCTTAAGTCCCAGTTTCGCATGATGATTTCCCCCATCTCCTCTCATCACTTAAGAACACAAAGTGAAGTTATCGCTCTCGATCTCGCCATGCCATGATCAAGAGTTTGCACCAACTACAGCATACACTGTGTACTGCATCATCCCAGTATCGACTGTCTCCTGCTCCCAGCCAGTCTCTAATCTCTCGGCAGACAATGTTGTACTCAATTCTCTGCATTCCCACAATTAAAAGTTTCCCAATGAATCGATTCTCAGCTCCCGTCATGCCTCCCTCCAGAACTACCGCCTCCTCATTGACCGCCTTATAGTACTCCTCCAATCTCGCTCGATCATGGCCTCCAAGTTCACACAATCATGGCCTTCAAGTGTACCTACAAACTGGCTCGATCACGATCTCGGAGTGCATCTCTAATTCGACTTGATCATGGACTCCGAGCATATCTCCAACTACGCTCGATTACAGCCTCCAAGTTCACACGATCACATCCTCCAAGTGCATCTCCAAACTCGCTGGATCACACCCTCGGAGTGTATCTGTAACCTCGCACGATCTTGGCCTTACAAGTGCATCTCCACACTCACTCGATCGCAGCCTCCAAGTACATCTTTCAGGACTGATGGTGGGTTTACGGAAATACAGGGGTAACGGCGGTGGATAGAATGATGGGGAGTATATTCGGCAGACCCCGGAGTAGATAGACATCATCTTATTTCCGTCTCATCTTCCCATGCAATGAAAATAAGCACTCTTGCAATCCCAAATTCTACTCTCACTCACTCTGTCCGAGATGTCGTGGATCCTCAATGCCGGGTAGTATAATATCTTCCACCCCGATTCCTACGCTCGTCGAAAGAGATCCGCTCTTTTTCATCAATTCCGTTTGAATGTCGGGAGAGGTGCAGCTGAGTGATTATCGTGTGCTCTCTGCCTTGTAGCTCCATTGTTTCACTACAACGGCCTCCAACTGGTGTGTCTCTGAGTTCTCTCAATGGGTGTGTCCAGGTGCTCCTGCGATTATGCTTGACTACTATCTGCGGCCAGATTGACAGTATGTATATACATACAAAGACCTAAATAATGTATGTGTTATTATGGTGTACATCAGCAAAATGTAAAATGGTTTGGAAGTCATAACTGAAGAACTCAGCAACTCTGAACAGCCACACTGATCCTTCCAGATGCTCCCAGATGCTCCCAGATAGGCTGAATACAAACCGATGTGCTCTCAGGTGCTCCGAGACTACTTCACCGGTACTCCTCAATACTCCGGGAGTTGTGGAACAGAATCCATGAATATCCTGAAGAGTGTATAGTTGTCTTCATAATGCTTCCAAATGAAACTATTAGAATGTGGGAATTTCGGAGCTATTGGGAGTATTGGCCGCGTCTCTGAGAGTCTTATGGTGCACCTTGAAACTGGAGCCATACTCTCCGGGAATGATTACCATAATGTTCATATCAAATAGTACAATTCAATTAACTATCTTCTGCACACCTTGATTCAGGCATTGTAACTTTAATACACAGTCCAGTAGGTATCTAAATCCACCTAATGATTTACAAGCTATATGCTATCGATTCTATCTGAGGCAGCATTAGTCTCTGGCACCAAATGTGCAGGTTCAACAATTGCTCTGACAGGTACAATATGCATCTTATCAGTCTGTTTGACAACCCAGATGAACCCCTCAACACAATCAGCCCGACCATGCAGATCTTTGTACTTTGTTGGAATCACCACCGCATATTCTTGAGGTTGAAGATGTAATACCCATTGTTGGGTCTTCTTATACCTCTTAGAGAAGGTGGATAGCGATTTTCCGGCGGGAAAGCGCTCCTGAAATTGGAGGAACTGATTTGGTGCAGTCCAGCTGAAGTATAATAAACGAAAAGAAGGAACTCAGCTTTGGAATGTGTTATCGAGGTCACTGTCCATATATTGGACCCAAATGTTATGAGATTCAGGCATGATCCCTTGGTTGGCATCCGTATATTCTACCTTGCATTCAAGTCCCAGACGCTCAACAGATGTAGGGCAGGGAAATGGTTGACGGTAGTACAACAGCCAATTCTGAAGTTTAATAAATACACTGTCTATGAGTACATTCTCATCATATCCGAGCACCAGTCCACTAACTTCATGTCCCCAGTCGTCTTCAATTTGTGTATGGAATAGCTGACCAAAGTTGGGAATTCCAAAATCTACTGATGCATCTCTGAGTGAGGTTAATTTGATACATCTGCAAACGCCGCGGACATGAGTTTCTCTGAAATGATGAACCTGTCGTGATACGGCCCGGAAAGATGGCTCTTTCTGACAATTGTTGAGGTGTACACGATGGGCTAGGCGCATATTTCGCCGTTTATCGGCAGCTGATACTAGGTTGAAAACTTTCGCAGAGTCAATATCGTACCAGCCCTGAAGGGCAAGATGTCATAGTGTCTCCTCCATATAGTCAAGACCGATACACCAGTCATTGTGATTGAGCATCTGTTGAATGTAATTGTCTTTAGTGGTAGATCGATATGCCTGCTTCAAATTGCCGATATGTAGCCGTTCAGAAATATCGGTGGTGAAATTGTCGCCGGAACCCATTTGCCGAATTGACTGTGATATATGGCTCACAAGATGCATCTTTGGATATCCGAAATGCATTGCACGCTGTTCGATGGTTTTCCGTAGCTCCTGAACACCGATTACCTGCCACCAAGCATCAAACTCGAACAAGCGGATGGAGAATTCCTTCGTGAACCGCATCTGGTCTTTCGAAGTGATACCATAAATCTCTCCCTCAAGCTGATTCACAACGCAGTCCATATCAGCGATACTCCAGGTGGTGGCTTCAATCCAAGCATCGGATGAACAGACCTGAAATCGCACATGCTTGTCGGCGGTAATGTTTTCCGCCCCGTAAGCCTCTTCTTCTGCAGCAGTCTTCATTTGAGCAAGTTTTTCGGCGAATACGGTTCTGGGACCGGTTGCCTTAGTCCCGACTTTCTGCAATAGTTGTCGCTCATGATGTTGGGATAATTTATCGAAATCCTTGCGTTTAGCAGGTGTCACCTGATGGAGTTCGCGCTCCAATTACTCGATTGCTCTCTGCCGATCAGCATCTGACCATATAGTTGCCGCTTGTCGGTCTCTATTCAGGCGCACCTGACATTACCTTCATTGTGAGGGAGTAACCTTTTCAGCCCCGTCAAGCTGAACCTCCATTGCAGCACGGATTGTATGAATCTTTTGTTCTCGTAAATGAGGGGATTCTCTGGCCAATAATTCATCAACTGTGGCCTTCGCAGACTTCGACATTTTCTGATCTCGAAAGGCACCTTTCTTTTTGGAAAATCGCTTCAGTGCATCGTCTGGTGCTGCGACGGATAGATCTGAGTGATTTTGTTGGCTGACAAGTAGACAGAATTCACATAATGCCCGCACTGCTCCCATCACCATTTCATCAGAGGCTGTTTCCGCCGCAGCTTTCCCGGCATCCTGGGAACAGTCAAGAATTGGAGCGCAATTCCCTGCCAGTGTTCTGATCATGCCCTGGATCCCTTTTCCCTGCCGGGAGCCGCTTTTGATTGAATCGGATGGTTTAGAGAAGCACTGGAGGCCTGGATATCGTGGTACTGATGTCAATGGATTGTCAAATTGATCCTTGACATTTCTAGCTTTCAGGTATTTGAGCAGCCAGTGCAATAAATCTTTAACTAAACCCAGGAGCAGCTGATGCAATTCATCAGGCTGCCAAAGGCGATAGACATTGCAGAGAGAGTATTGCCAGAACTGGTTGCGGATTGGATGAACACCAAGAGTGTGCAGAACATCGATATTAGTTTCGTCCAGAAGCTCCAAGTAAACATGCTGATCTTGTGGGTTATCAAGTCGTCGAAAAGTTGAATGTCCCATCGGCTAACCTTTAGGAATTTCACACATCAAGCATGAGCCATATGAGACTCGAGCAACCATGACTTGTTCCGGATAATCCCCGACCCAGGCGGCCAAAAGAGGATAACATTGTCTCTGGAATCCATCAGCACAATCCCATATCAAGCCAGGGCCAGTGATGTCAGGATTCCGGAGTGGGGACAGCATTGTTCCAACGGCGGAATGCCATGCCCCGTCAGTATTTTTGGCACCTTTCGGAGGGCAGGGGATCAGCCGAACAAGAATCCAGGCGCGCTTGTTAGGTGTATGGCGGATACCTTTTCGAATATTACCGATCGTGAGATACAGCGGCCAGGCATTCTGGTTGGGCGAAAAATTGGGCAAGTGGGTCTTGTCAGATGCACAAATGACTGGCACAATCGTCACTCCAGCAGGAAGCTGATCTTGCGTATCGCACCACCAATCGTCTGTGTTCATCTCGCTGTATATTCTACGACATTCCAAGTCTGCAACGCGCACCGGTTCAAAATTGACGTGCGCCAGAAATGGGAGATGTGCCAATAGGAACTGTATCCATTTCAAAAAAACCCTCTAGTATAATGTTCCGAAGATGTGCGAATGATCTTCAATCCAACTTTCATTGCCGAGCCCGAAATCGAGTCTAGTGAGGAGCTTTCGTAGAGCATCTGCTGATTGAAATGATTTGATGTTGAAGTTGTCCCGTCCACGCCTCAGATGTTGATCTATCCACGTATTCGTTTGCTGGCTAAATGATTGAGCCTGTTGAAAGTCGTGTGCTGACTGGATAGGATGCCATGGATTCCATTGTTCTGAGTACTTGCGATGCTTGTTGTACAATCCAGTTGCTTTGCCATATGCTTTCCCCCCCGCGTTTTCCACTCCAACTACCTGCCTATGAGCCCTCGTCATTGTTGGATCAGGGGTACAAGTCGGATCAGGCTTCTGGGGGTCTATCGTTTCTTCGTCAGGAGTATCTTCAGGTGGTGGTGCACCGGGTACATTGTCTATGGGTAGATGAATTAGTAAACTAAGATCATCGATGGCCATTCAGGGGCACCGACTGAAGTCAAACCATGATGGCTCGGGTCGATCCCAGCCTGCTGGTGGTGAAATCCCATCAGGTAGTAGTCCTTCATTCATCGATATTGGGTGATATTGTTGATAGTGAGCCTCGATTCGGTTCTCGTCAAATAATTTCTTTTTGCAGATGTAGCACTTGACATGCTTCCGGCGAGTGTTGACCATGTTTGAGACATGGTCACCGACCCGATATTCGATGATGTGTCCGGGGGTGAGATAGAGCCTCAGCGATATTGTTTTGAAAGCGAGCTGACCAGGGTTCGTGTAACTCATTCACAGACATATCGCGCGCAGCCAAATGCGGGGGGGAGGTTTCGTTTGTCATCACTGCAATCACTGCAATCACCAGATTGGGGCCTTATACTATGTCATTGTGAGTTATGCCTATGCTCGAGCCTCCGAGCAGGTGATACTCAAGGTAGCTCGTCATAATACAATGAATAGGTGAGTTTCCTAGCTAGCTGGATGTCCGGGCATTAATCATCGAGAACACATACGGCTTGTAGGATGTTTGCTTCATTAATGATACTTGACTGGAGCGTGGATCATGAGGAGAACTAACATGTATAGGCAAGGAGCTCAATCGAAAGCAATCACTGTTGCTGCTCGACTCACAGGCCTCTTATTGAATGAGGTTGCACGGTCGTACACGCACAACTTATGTGTAATATCCCTAGTCGTGCTAACCTGCATACTAGATATAGTTCTTTTTGGGTTCCTGGAGATATCATATCATATCCCTTCTATGACCTGTAAAGTCATCGATGGGTACGAAGGTGAGCACCTATCCATGATTCTAGTATATGAATTCGAGCATATATACATGAAAGGGGGGATGTGCGTGATTAAGATTACTTTTTCTCAAGGCCCAGGTTGGTTTCATGGATCCAAGGTGTACTGAAACACCACAGATGGTGACAACAGAATAGGATATAAGAAGCCCGTCATTCCGCCAAAGGTCACTGTTACTCCCAATATACTCAACTATACTCTGGTCAATCCTATATCTCATCTCGCATCTATAGTAGTTTACCACTATCTTTGTTTAAGAGAGCATGTCGAAGAAAGGATCTGCAGCGAAGACAATGAATATGGCTCCACCTGGTGGGCTATTTGGCTCGCAACAACGCGGTGACGACAATTCAGAATCACCGGATTAAAGTTCACGACATGCCACTCGGAAAGACAGTCAATTTGGGAAACACACCAATCAATATCATCTGCCGCAAGGGTACGGTTACCCTCCTTCACAGCAGCCATTTCCAGGCACTCCGCAGTTTTATCAGCAGTCTCCATTCAACATGACAAACAGTTCGCAACCTACCAGCAGCGCAAGCCAACAATATCGAAGTTATGGGCCACAGTGGCAAGGATATGACCTGCACCAACGTGGGTATGGCAGGTCTCAGATGTTCCCCCCTGCGCAGTTCCCAGGACAAGGGCCGTCATCTCCAGGTGCACCGAGAGTGCCTCCAGTCCACCGGGAATTCATCCACTCAATCAGCCAACATCTTCCAGCTCAACTCCTCCACCTCAACCTCCTTCCGGCGCACCTGGGAGACATCACATAAGCCTCCAGACGAAAAGATTCGAGCCCCCAGCGGAACCACGGAAAACAGATCTCGCAGGGATTGCGGAATTGCCCCCATTGCCAGAGATGTCCTACAACAAATATGATGCAGCTGATGAGAGCGACGATTCGTCAGACTTGGGCGGTGCAGAAAGCAATCCCCCAATTAGCCTGAAGCAAACGGAGTTCTCCTTGATGCAATTTGCCAACAGGAGGGGCGGGCCTACTACAGTGCATTCAACAAGTGGAAGAAAGTATGGGTGGCGGGGTTTCTCGAGAAGAAGCATCAGTCCATTATCCGGGGGCAGAACCGATTGAACCAAGTTCGAGATGGACCCCTGCACTGGGAGACAGCAGTCACAGATTTTGTGGCGACATTCGAGAACTGGCTGCCGTTGGTTAATTTCGATATTGCTGAATGGATTCGTTGGCAGTGGGTGGAGATGTTTTCAAAGAAATGTGCAAGTGAAATTCAGGAGGCGAGGAAAAAGGGAAGGTGTGGCAACAGGCGACCGGCGACGGATTTGGGAGAGCACGAGGGCAAAAAGGAGAGATTTAACCTCCCAGAGTTGACAAATACAACGTTCACGGTTATGATTCACTGGGTGTCGAATGGCAAGGATATGGGTTTGGCTCTCAATCAACTCCAGGCCTCGTGTACAGATGTGAGGCACTGGGAGGAGTTGGTCAATTTCATCGACAAAAACGGCGGACCGAAAGAGCCATCCTTTCTAACATCAATGTTCAAGTGCACCTAGGAGCAAGACGAACTCGAAGAAGAGTATATGGGAATATATACACACGTGCAAATGATCAAAGACCTGATATATGGCCAGATTTCGTACAACTGTTGCCTTTGAAATGCTTTCAAGTTGAAACTTGGACATAATGTGAAGATATTTGTGATAGAAATGATGAGAGTGACAGGGAAGGAGATTGCCGACCACGTAATTAGGCCGACAACGGCAATCTGCGCTAGCCATGTTAAGGCTAGACGTGAGAAACTGCTAATCATTATACTTAGACATTGGAAGGTTCTAAAGAGGGTGGAAGAGAAGGAGAAGAGAAGGGAGAGGAGGATGGAGGGAACGAGAATGATACTTGTATTAAGGTAAGTTCTGATCGAAAGAATAGAATTGATTATATTCCATCCACATGTATTTGTTCAAATGGTTGCTTCTCTGCGAGATACCTAACATTGAGATGAATTACAGGAGCACCGGAATATGAGCTTATCTCCCCAGCTTATATCTGAGCAAGTGAAAGAGATCGTTGAGGACGAAAAGAACACAGACAAAAGTGAAAGTGAGGTTCAGGAGCAACTGGAGGACGGTGAGGAGGTCCTCAATCCAGAAAATACAAGCTCAGTACAAAATACAGTTCTCAATACAATCAACAATGAATTTGAACACTAGTGTCTTGGTGATGCAGTCCGGCTGCTGAATGCGTGTCCTATTCAACAATCAACAGATGGCCGTGTTCCAGGCTGCAAGAATTCAATTCCAGGCCTGCCAGGAACTGATGGTTCTGAAGAGGGTGGAAGAGAGGGAGAAGAGGAGGGAGAGGAGGATGATGGGCTCGAGAATGATTCTTGTATCAATGTAAGTTCTAATTGAAAGAATAGAATTGATTATATTCCATCCACATGTATGCGTTCAAATGGTTACTTCTCTGTGAAATACCTAACATTGAGATGAATATCAGGAGTGCTGGAATATGAGCTTATCTGCCCAGCTTACATCTGAGCAACTGAAAGAGATCATTGAGGACGAAAAGAACATGGACAAAGGTGCAAGGGAGGTTCAGGAGCAAGTGGAGGATGGTTAGGAGCTTCTCGAGCCAGAAAATACCAGCTCAGTACTGAATATGGTTCTCAATACAATCAACAACAAATTTGAACACAAGTGTTTTGATGAAGCAGTCAGGCTGCTGAAGGTGCGTCCCATTCGCCAATCAACAGATGACCGTGTTCCAGGCCGCAAGGATTCAATTCCAGGCCTGCCCGGAACTAAGTTCTCGGCGCACTAGGTCTTGGCAATCTGGTTCATTGTTAGGAGATGGGTTTGGGATGCTGATATGCCAGGAGCACTGGTGGCGGATGAAATGGGACTTGGAAAGACTTTCACCTCGGTTGCAGCGGCAATGCTTTGCAAATTGGTGACTGAGAAAGTCGTAATGAGGTTGCCACTGTCCATTGTATGGGGGAATACCCTTGAAGAGTGGGTAATATTGGCGCACTACAACTTTCCCAGCATTGTCGGTGAAGAGTGGGAGTGGTATTCGCTTCAGAGATTGAATTCTGTGCCCCGCCGCCTGTTGGAGATCCAGTTAACACCACGCCACGGGGATCCAGCACTAATCTCAGCCCTTGAAGCAATCCTGGAGGAAACAATGCCCGGAGTGGCTGAGACCTTCAAAAGTGTTATCGAGGAGAAGACACATGGAACCGATTTCAAACCCATCAACTTATTGCAAGCCAAAAATGCCAATCTCAGCAATGAGGATCTGAACACCAGTATTGACAAGCCATAAAACTGATGGAATATGCACCTTGTGTCGTATGATACCTTAACATCCAGAGCGAAACCATCAAGTGACGGCCAACTCTTCTACTGTGCATGGAGTTTTGTGATTTTTGATCAGTCCCATCAGTATAAAACTAAAAACCGTGTTGGCGGGTACATTGCGATGAATGCGAAAATTGGATTCCAACTTCAAGTCACAGCGACACCGGGATTCCATTCACTCTATGACCGGTGTTTTCTGACGATGTGGCTGTTTTCAGGTCCGCCTGAAGAGCCAGAGGATGATACTGCGATGGAAAAGCATCGTGCTAAGGCATTGTATTCCGCTGTGAAAAGTTTGATGCATGATATCTGGACAAAAGATGAAGAAGCTCAACAGGATGCGGCGCACCGGATGATTCAGATTGCAAAGCCATGGACGAACAGGCGGTGGTCATAATCGAAACTCGCCAATGGAACACCACTAGTCCAGATACCAAAGGAGAAAGCACACCTCATTGGTCTCTAGTGGACTGAGAAAGAGCAAGCACGTCTGAAGACCATGGTGGAGAGGTACACTTTGCGGGGTGCTTGTGGAGCATGGAGGGTTCATAGATGGCGGCTAGCATGTTTCTCGTTAGTGTTGGGAGACACCGAGGATTGCAACGATGTTTCTGGACAATGGCACAATGAATGGCCACTCGATACTTGGGTGGAATCTCCGATTTCCCAATGGCTGGGAGAGACATTTTTGCCAATGCTTGTCAAGGAACCTGCAGAGTATCCCGAACCTGACGAAGATGACACATCAAGAGAGACGCTGCTTCCAGAAGAGAGAAACCAAAATGCACCGCCCAGTGCACCTTCTCAACAAAAGGCAGTGCTATTTTGTCCTCTTCCTGGCCAAGTTCGTCATTTGAAGTGGTGGCTGACGAAGTTTTTTGTGGATAATATGGATATATTCCACAGGTATGCCGAAATGAGCAATGATGAACGCACAGAAATGCAGCTCAAATTCCATGATTCACGAAATCCCTCTGTATTCATAACCACACCCAAAGTGGGCGGGGCTGGCCTAAATCTTACCGCTGCAAATCATGCAGTAATAACTCAGAAATTTTGGGTATTGAATGAGCAGTGGCAGGCATTTGCACGAGTTGTACGGCTAGGGCAAAACTGAGTACCACATACATGGATACTGAATACAGGTCCTGGAGGCTACGATAACCGCGCGAGTGATCTCCATCAACAATCTGGAGTTGCACAAATGAGAGTCCTGCATGGCTTGATGAGTCGACCTAACATCACAACATCGATGATATACCAGATTCTGGAGGCTCGTGAGGACCATACAAAGCGGCTGACAGAGAATGGAGACATGTTGCAGTCTGATGAACCATTAATCTTAGAGTGTTAGATTCTTCATCAAGGTATGCCTCTTTAGACATTCAAGCAACACATAATCTTCTTAACTGATACAAATAGTCAAAAAGGTTATTTTTAAGGGACACTATACTGGAGAGATGAATTTTTCTTTCTTCAATGTTGAAGTGAATCAAAGTTCTGATGTTGGAATTGTTGTATCTTGAATTAGAAATGGCTAGAGTGGGATTTCTTTGATGTTCTTGTTTATTATTAATGGCTAGAGTGGGATTTCATTGGCGTTCTTGGTTATTTTTAATGACCGTATAAGATGAAGTGAATTGATATGTGACATAAGAAGTTCCTCCGGCTGACCTATTGCATGATAACTCTCATGAGTCCAATCGTGAGAATGATGCAGCAAAGGGATTCAATCAATCATCAGTTGCAAATTTGAGGTGCACCGGAAGCCTGAAGCCACGTCCGTATTTCAAATGAAAAAGCAAATTCATCCACTTTCAGGTGCGCCACAGTCTCTTTGGCAAATGTCATATGATTCATTATGACAGATCGAGCACTGGATATCTGCCCATCATGTATAGCAATAAGCCACTCTAGGTGATATTCAAGTACCTCTGTCTGAGTATGAGACACGGCTCGCTTATTTGTGGCAAAGGGGGAGCTTCTGCACCCATATAATCGAAGTTCAGGTTCACCAGTACTTCTACCTTAGGCCAGCAAATGCTGTGGCAATGCAACGAATATCCTGACACAGGTACTCTATATCGCTTAGACTACCTTTATGCCAAAGGGGTTTGGCAAATATGCAGTGATCGATCGGTCATTACAATATGTGCCCAGGACTCTCCGGTGCACCGGAGAATCCTGGGCATATCTTCATGACAGATCCAGCACTGCATATTCGCCAATCCCATTTGGCAATCAAAACAGACTAGGCGATATTGAGTACTTGAGTCAAAATGTGAGACATGGGCTCACTTATTTCTGGCAAAGCGGCAGCTTTTGCTGGCATATCATTGAAGTTCTGGCACACCACAGATCCGCATCCCAGAGAGTCGGAAACTGCAACACGGCTCGGGTATTCTTGGCTGAAATGCCGCTTTCGCTGCCGGGGTTTTCCTGGCTATGATTGAAGATCATTCACAACTGAGATCTTCAATTCTGTCCGGAATGAGCTTCTTGGATATGTATGAACCAACTTTGACAAGGTGCGAGTCTGTTAGGGGTTCTCCTCTAGCTAGTGTAATGGTACTTGAAGATATAAATCCGTGCGGTGTGCCCTTTAGCGGGGGTTACATTAATCACGACTCGATTCGATACGCACGAGGGCTTAGCGGATTCATTCGAAGCATAGTGCTGCGGCGGCTGATTTGACGACATGGCAACCTGCCAGATTGAACGGACATACGTCCTGCCAAGCAAGTTGTCTTCAACCATTTTCACTCTTGGATTCTATGCGGTTGCATGTGATATGCACTGCAGTTGTGTTACCAAAGGGCTCTCCAGTCATCTCAGTCTATTGGATAGCGGGGCACATCCGGGTTATGATGAACACCTAAGCACATAGAACTGAGGGAATATGGCGTTGGCAAGAGCCAAAAGCGGATATCATTCTTTGATTTGTTTGAGGTGGTCAGCAATGTAATCATCTCAGATTACGCGCATAAGTTCTACGTTGGCATAGCAATGAATATTAACCACATAAGCCTATGGGAATGAGCGACGTGTCACCACTGGGTGTACGTTCCAACTACCGATCAAGACGTTTGCAAGGAGTTGGTTGTGGTCTGATTGTGAGCCGATAATGTTACGTGTCATTCGGGACTCGCAAGCACTTCCGAACAGGCGCAAGGAAATATCCTTATTTATTATTGCGTTTTTATGATACCTATATCTATTATATCTATACCTAGAATCTGTTAGCTTTGTGTAGCGGCAGCCCCCACACCTTCGATAAGCATTCCTCGTTTGAATGCCGATAACCATTGAGAACGACAACGACGTTATTATATATGCTTTGGAGTGTGTTATATCTTACGCAAGAAGAACCCAGCAAATCTTTGTGGCGCATTGTGTGTGGTGGCTAGCGTCAGTTATTGGACTTGAGCAGGGACTGGTTTCCCATATCGATAGGCTCCAGGGCCAAGATGATACGCCATTACAAGAGCAGCCTCCCCGAGAAGTTTCAGTTACCCTTAGGGACCTTACTGAAGATCGACAGATTGATCGAGTACCAGACTGTATTGAGCAGTACTCGAAAGAGTCAAAGCTATTAAGTTAAATAGCAGTTTTAAAGAATTCCGGGGAAATGGCAACTGGACGAATTAATCCATTCAGGAAACCAAGGAAGTCGTTAAGGAAAGCCACAAGAATATCCAAAGATGCTGCGACCAATAAGCAGAAAGATTATAGCAAGACAGAAGGGATTGACAGTAGCGAGATGAAAAGATGGAAAGCAGCGAACGAGTGCTTACGTTGCACTTGGCCCTTCGACATGAATAGAAATCATCGACTTAAGCATTGCGTCCAAAGAATACAACTAGATAAGGGAACTGCTATAATCCCTTAGTATAGGAACTACCAGAAGCCAACCAAATCTTCAGAGGGAAGTGATCCTGCGGATAGTTCCGGTTGTGAAGATACTATAGATTAGAATCTACGGTCATGTACCTAGTGACTGCTTGGAGTTACAAGTCTAGTTACTTAGGTGTAAAGCACCCCCCTGACAGTATAATAAATAACTATACCGCTCCTGGGTTATTTATACAACAAATATGTGGAATATTGGAAGTTGTGAAGATACGTGTCAATTAAGTTTACACTATCAACAGGCAAGATGTTACCGCCACAATTAGGGTTGATTATATGTACGGCCAGCATTGCATTACATTACGATACAATCTAGTAACTATACACCTTATAGCGTCCGATACGATAATTCATATTTATCCCTGCTGCATATACGATTTATACAGGTTACCAGTATATTTTGTCTGGGGATACGCGAAGGGAATATATGAATAAAGAAATGTCAACTGCATATATAGCGCTATACGAAGAAGGCGCTTTCTTCTTACGAACGGGAAAAGATTGGGCAGCACTATATGCAGTCGCTACCGCAAGAAATATGATCATATGCCATTACTTGTTTCAAATACCTTTTGCTAAAAAAGAATATGATTACGGCTATAATACAACACCAAATACAGCTATATACCAAAAGGAACTTATATCGGTGCCTGAGGATAAAGCCTGGTACAAATTAGCTTTTAGCAAGACGGAACCTTTACCCAAATCCGACGGCAGAATTCAATTTCAAGGAAAAAATTAAAATCGTATGATTAATATATTCGAGTTAGCCGGTTATACACCTAATTTATTCGAATACGAACCTCTTAATATATTCCGTTCGATAGATTCGGTTTTATCTGAAAAACCCGATAACGACTGGGATAATCCAATATTCCATAAAGAACCTCAGACACCCAAACCTAGGGTTGAATACTATCGCCAATCAGCAATGAACAGAGAATTGCTTGTGATCCACGATTTAGTATTCAAAAACTACTGGAAAGAATATCGCTCGTGGACCGACAAGTGGGAGTGCTGCTGCAAAGAAGATGATAAGACTGAGTGGTGTTATTGCGACGACATTAAATCTTCAGTAAAATGCAGCCCGTGGTAGATCTTACCTGTCCTCTGATGGAGCGATTATATGGTATATTGATCATTATTGCACTGTCAATCATAATGATTCAATTACGAAATCTTATTGAGTGATCCATGCTCATGCAATATTATCGGTTTTACTAAGAAAACGGTTTATTGCTACGCTATGAATGGATGATTCACTTCGAAGAATCTATTCAAGTCGCTGATAGAAAAATCCAGAAGTATGCACCTCGCGATTGGAAGATGTATAACGAAGGAGAAGATAGCGGTTATACCGACGGTTATAACCAAGCGCTCTTGGAAGGGCATGACAATAGCTGGGACGTAGCCAAAGAATATTACCAGAAAATATTCGAAAGAGAGCTTCATGAAGCTAAACAACAGTGGGGAAAAGAAGGTGTGAATAATGAGTATTCTGAGGATTTAACAGAAGAAACCGAGGAACCAGAAGTGAATGACGAGTGGTCATCCTACGGGCAAAAAAGAGACTTGAAACAGACCGAGTTTAGGGAATGGTTTAAGGATTAGCCCGATGATGAGCTTAGGGATGCCATCAAACGGAATCAGTAGCCTGAAAGGAAATCGAGTGATTGTTGTTCTATTGCAGATTATGAGATAATTGCTTTCGACGTCTAGGATGTCACTTCTATGAAGTTATAAAAGATCATCAGCTGACGTTAAAGACCATGGTGCGAAGCAGTTTTAATGCTACCACCACCAATTCCACGGTGGAATTAGTGATCACTTCAGTAATCAATATCATTGATATTACTTCGTCGATATTACCTCCGCATGTTACTTCAGTAATTTATATCGTCGTTATTACTGCGTCAATATTACCTTCACATCTTTCTTCAGTAATTAATATCTTCGAAGTTACTTCATCGATATTACCTTCACATATTACTTCAGTAATTCATATCTTCGATGTTACTTCGGCGATATTACCTTCACATGTTACTTCAGTAATTTATATCTCCGATATTACTTCATTGATATTATCTACGAATATTACTTCCTCAATTTCTATCTTCGATATTACTTCGTCGATATTACCTTCATATATATCATGTCAGTAATTAATATCTTCGATGTTACTTCGTCAATATTACCTTCACATAATACTTCAGTAAGCAATATCTTCGATGTTACTTCGTCGATATTACCTTTACACGTTACTTCAGTAATTTATATATTTGATATTACTTTGTCAATATTACCTTCACATATGACTTCAGTAATTGATATCTTCGATACTACTTCATCGATAATACCATTCCATATGACTTTAGTAATAAACATTTTCGATATTACCGCATTGAGATTATATAACTTTAGTAATTAATATCTTCGATATTACTTCGTCATATCACCTTTATACATTACCTACTTAGTAAATCACAATATAAACTCCGGTTCGAATCACCTTTCAACATGAGAAACGAAGACATGCGTGATGGCTTCCGGTAATGTTACCTCGGTTCCAATCTTTCAACCATATGAGAAACTCTTCAGGTACTCTCACTTCGGTTTTGATTATTACAACATCAAATTAATGAATTACACTGCGTTTCAATATAGTTTTATTCCGTTTGGATTATTTTTTATGATGGCAACCGGATATTTGCCATAGAACGAAGGGGGTGAAAAATTATGAAAGATTCAAATGATGTTGCAAGAATTGTCTGTTCTGAACAAAGACAATAATTAATTATTTTCGAAGAAGATTTAGTATGCAATATTAATAGGTTTGATGGTGGTTATTCTTAACAGGATAACAGGATTCGAATCAGTTAGAGATTGCATGGCTATGTCCCCTTGCCAAACTTATATGTACCTTTGAGGATATATGAATGAGGGACTTTAACCTACAGGCAATAAAGGTTCGTGTATAGGACAAAGAGTAAATGAGCAAGAAATGGCAACGTTTATTCTTATTGACATTCGAATTACATTCGACAAGAAGAGAAATGATCATATGTTATAGTATCATCAGGTATTCTCATTAATATTCGAATTACCTTCAACAAAGAGAAACGATGATGCGTTATGGTATCATCAGGTATTCTCATCGACATTTGAATCTCCTTCGACATAAGTGAAACGAAGACATGCTATGATGTCTTCAGGTATTCTCATCAATATTCGAATCACCTTCGACAAAGAGAAACGATGATGCGTTATCGTAGCGTCAGGTATTCTCATCGACATTCGAATCTCCTTCGACTTAACAGAAACAAAGACATGCTATGATGTCTTTAGGTATTCCCATCGACATCCGAATTACCTTCAGCAAGAAGAGAAACGATGATACGTTATAGTATTGTCAGGTATTCTCATCCACATTCGAATCACCTTCTACAAAGACAAATGAGGACAAGCTATGTTGTCTTCAGGTATTCTGTTCAACATTCGAATAACCTTCGACAAAGAGAAACGAGGACAAGCTAAGTTGTCTCCAGGTTTTCTCATCAACATTCGAATAACCTTCGATGAAGAGAAATGAGGACAAGCTACATTGTCTTCAGGTATTCTCATCAACATTCGAATAACCTTCGATAAAGAACAACGAGGTCAAGCTACGTTGTCTTCAGGTATTCTCATCGACATTCAAATAAACCTTCGATAAAGAGAAACGAGGACAAGCTACATTGCCTTCAGGTATTCTCATCGACATTCGAATAAACCTTCGATAAAGAGAAACAAGGACAAGCTACGCTGTCTTCAGGTATTCTCATCAACATTCGAATAACGTTCGATAAAGAGAAACGAGGACAAGCTACGTTGTCTTCAGGTATTCTCATCGACATTCGAATAATCTTCAATAAAGAGAAACGAGGACAAGCTACGTTGTCTTCAAGTATTATCATCAATACTCGAATCACCTTTGACAAAGAGAAATGATGATACGTCAAGGTATTATCAGGTATTCTCGTTAATGTTGAATAATAAGAAACGATGATACGCTATGGTATCATCATGTATTCTAACGATTATACACTTATATACTATAATGGTTAAGTACTCATTATGCAATCTTGATAAATTATAATTACAGCCATGACAAGGAATGCTTTAATTATATATTGTTATATCAAATAAAGCTAAGTAAATCTGTTCAAACTATATACGAGAATTACAGCTGTGAATACATATACCAATTAAATAGAGACGGACAAATACCACGTAATGTCCAGGTACTCTCGTATACGAGGACTTAAGATACCATCATCTTATCCAACATAGTTTTAATATGGGTCAAAACTTCAGGAGACATAACGGAATGATATTGGGCACATTCTAAATTGTCAGACCTGACCATGGTGTGGGTAGTACTGTCACGGCGAAGGTCTTCAATTGTTTGGAATGTTTCTTGTAAATTTGGAGATATTTCTGGAAGCATTTTGATTATAGTTTATATGTATCAGTCGCAGTACGATATATCGACCAGCTTGCTGTGCGCATACAGGAAACACTGCAGTAGATGAACTATATAAAAAATGTTAGAAGTTTACAGGCATAAATCCATGCACGAGTATGGTATTCAGATAAACCATTGGAGTCAATGGACAATTGATTATATGAATCAATTAAAGTACGATACGTCGACCGGCCTGCTGCGCGCCTAAAGGAAAAAATTGGACTAAATAATCATGACTTTATATGAACCACTGGGATAGATAAATCAGCGATACAAGGTTTTCCGATCACACTTTTGTGTGGTATTAGTATAAGCATCGGACTTTTGGCCATTACTGTACCTAATTACAATAGGAAAAACACTTGCTGGGATTGACCACAAAGACGGCAGGGGACGTGGATCATCCGCCCTTGAGAAGGGAGTGATGCATGGGTCTCGGAGTCTCAGAGAAGAATTAAAAGATTATAGAACGGTTATTGAATAGTGGTTCTATTGAGAAAAGAATTGTATATTTTCCTTTTGTGTCGACGGACGATAAAGGTTATACCAAAGTTATAAGATTAGGATAGAAAGAGATGTATACTTGTGATATAGGAAAAGAGAAAGTTTTTTATGAAGGAGCATCGTTGGGTCACCGAGCTTAGAGAAGGGGTTGATGTTAGGCGTTCTCCCCTAGCTAGTGTAACGGAACTTGGAGATATAAATCCTTGCGGTGTGCCCTTCAGCGGGGGTTAGATTAATCACGACTTGATTGGATACGCCCAAGGGCTTAGCGGATTCATTGAAAGCATAGCGCTGTGGCAGCTGATTTGATGATGCGGCAACCAGCCAGATCGAACGGACATACGTCCCACCAAGCAAGTTATCTTCAACCAGTTTCACTCTTGGATTCTATGCGGTTGCATATGATATGCACGGCAGTCGTGTTAGAAAAGGGCTCTCCGGTCATCTAAGTCTATTGGATGGCGGGGCACGTCCGGGTTATGATGAACACCTAAGCACATAGGACTGAGGGAATATGGCGTTGCCAAAGAGCCAAAAGCGGTCATCATTCTTTGATTAGTTTGAGGTAGTCAGCAATGTAATCATCTCTGATTACGCGCATAAGTTCTAGGAAGGCATAGCAGTGGATATTAACCACATAAGCCTATGGGAATGAGTGACGTGTCACCACTGGGTGTGCGTTCCCACTACCAATCAAGATGTTTGCAAGGAGTTGGGAGTGGTCTGATTATGAGCCGATAATGATACGTGTCATTCGGGACTTGCGAGCACTTCCGACCAGGCGCAAGGAAATAAGACGCAAGGATATCTATCAGGCGATGTCACTAAGACCCATAAATAAGTTGCTATCATTGAGGGATGAAATATAGTTCCAGTTGGATGAAGACAAGGGACTATAAAGAGATCAGGTTGTTACGGAATGGAAAAAGGAAAGCTCGAACAGCTACAGAAAAACAATACCTACCAGCGGAGAAATATCCTTATTTATTATTGCGTTTTTATGATACCTATATCTATTATATCTATACCTAGAATCTATTAGCTTTGTGTAGTGGCAGCCCCGCACCATCGATAAGCATTCCTCCTCTGAATGCCGATAACCTTTGAGAATGATAACGACGTTATTATATACACTTTGGAGTCTGTTATATCTCACACAAGAAGAACCTAGCAAGTCTTTGTGGCGCAGTGTGTGTGGTGGCTAGCATCAGTTTTTGGACTTGAGCAAGAAGTGGTTTCCCATATCAATAGGCTCCAGGGCCAAGATGATACGTCATTACAAGAGCAGGATCCCCGTGGAGTTTCGGTTACCCCTAGGGACCTTACTGAGGATCGACGGATTGATTGAGTACCAGACTGAATTGAGCAGTACTCGAAAGAGTCAAAGCTATTCAGAGAAATAGCAGTTTTAAAGAATTCCGGGGAAATGGCAACTGGACGAATTAATCCATTAAGGAAAACAATGAAGTCCTTAAGGAAAGCCAAGAGAATATCCAAGGACGCTGCGACCAATAAGCAGAGAGATTATAGTAAGATAGAAGGGATTGACAGTAGCGAGATACAAAGAAGGAAAGCAGCGAACGAGTGCTTACGTTGCACTTGGCCCTTCGATAAGAAAGGAAATCATAGAGTCAAGGATTGCGTCCGACGGATAAAATCAGATAAGGGAACTGCTATAATCCCTAAGAATTGGAAGTACCAGAAGCAAACCGAATCTTCAGAGGGAAGTGATCCTGGGGATAGTTCCGGTTGTGAAGATAATACAGATTAGGATCTATGGCCGTGTACCTAGTGACTGCTTGGAGTTACAAGTTTGGTTGCTTAGGTGTAAAGCACCCCAATAACACCGACATCGAAGAAAACGATTTGGATCATCAACTGGAGGTCCTTTAGCTAGGTCATGTGCACCGGGACAAGTCATTACACACTACAAGGGTTCCACTGCCAAAGGAATGAAGGCGTGCCAATACTGTCATTGCACGCCCTCTGCTTCCCAATTCCCAACATCTACCTGCGTCAATGGCACCACCACTGCTCAAGCGCCAAAAGTCATCCCTCCTCAACAAATTATCTGAGTCTGACTGTGCACCATCCACCCGGGGACTGGTGCCTCCCAACAAGTCTTGTGGAGACCAGAATATTCCACAACCCAACGACAGTAGTGATCAGAATGTTCCCCAACACCAACAGGGCACTTTTGAGGTAGCGAAAAGGTTCATAGAGGCAATCGTAATCACAAAGAATCCTTGGCCAATAATATCCGATGACAAGTACTCGCTGGTTGAAGAAGCTTGGAAACTAGCGATCGAAGCCCAGAATCATCAGCGGGCATTGGCACGTGCACCTCTAGGTACACCATCTGTGTGTCAATTGCCCGGTGGTCTATCTCTCCAATCTGATCCGCAAACACGAACAGCTGTAAGTCTTGAATTCTGTTTGATGCTCATCTATCAGACTTACAGATATTGACTACATCAGCAAAATGTATTTTAGTCTCTGGAAGACTCCAGGAGTGTCTGAGAGGATGTGGAGTGTAAACTTAGAAGCGTCAATTTCAGGAGAGTATCAGACCCTAGCAGGGAATTCCGGCAGGCCTGCAGAGTAATTGGGATCTCTGACAACAGTACAGGAGTAACTGGGATCACTGATGACCAGTACAGGAGTAACTGGGATCTTTGATGACTGATACAGGAGTATGATGGGAGTGATTGTGATAAGTTTGGAAGCACGTCGGAGCGCCGGAGAGAACTTTGGGTGCACCTGCGATTGTCGCCAAACCAACGCAGGAATCACAAACAAGCTCTGAGAGATACCAGGGTTCGTATGGATATTCATTTGGAGGACTGCAGAAGTTATCCGAGACTCCTCGGATGTACATGAGCATTCGACTTCCCTCAACAGCGAATATGAGGCA
>Ga0307512_10001556_pt1 | contig 32167 bp, 38 predicted proteins | sample 14_EM_MG_FD_200267 | JGI IMG/M metagenome (GOLD analysis project Ga0307512, IMG submission 200267) | Populus trichocarpa ectomycorrhiza microbial communities from riparian zone in the Pacific Northwest, United States - 14_EM | ecosystem: Host-associated > Plants > Roots > Unclassified | place... | reverse complement strand
TGGTCATGTTAAGGTGCGGCTCTGTCACATTGGGTGCGGCTCTGTGACATTAGTGCGGCTCTGTGGCATTAGTGCGGCTCTGCGGGAGACTCGCGTATTAGTTAGTTCTAGCGAGATGTCAGCTCGATCATCAATAACATTCACTTCTATACGTACGGAGAGGCTATTTGCCCACAAACGCACCTACAGATGAATCAAGAAGCCGCATACACAAGTTACAAACCCGAATGAGATCCCGACTCAGTCTCGGCGATCCCGACTCAGTCTCGACATTCCCGGGATACACAGCTGCTACTGGAAATCAACTCCAGAATCGAGTCTTACCAACCTATATGGCACCCGAAGAAACCGAAATAGATTAGTCGTCGGCAGAGCTACGACGTACAAAAGGGGGATGACCGTACCGGAAGTGCTGGGAGGAAGCACCCTGGAGCGCACTTACCGGCAGAGAATTGCAGGTGGAGATTAGTCGATGAGTGTACCTTGGAAGAGATCACCAGCAGTCAACAAGCAAAACGACTATGTGGATACCCAGACAAGTGACAGTGAGCACACCTGGAGAAGGAGCGGAAAGCATACCCGGAGGAGAGCCGGCGAGCAATTGGTGATGATAAGTGCATTGAGCACAGGGAAGATGTCAAGTGTACCTACAAGTGCACCAACTTGGAGGATGATCAGTGCGACTACAGGGGCACCGGAGAGATGATGAGAAGATGAAGCGAGCTTGATCTATGCCGAACGAGTGCATTTATGTCTAGTGAAGCAGTTCCGAACGAGACCGAAAATGATCTCCGAACGTACCAAATAGTCTACCGAATGGCATCGCAAGAGACAGTCACCGAATGGCATCATGAGAGACAGTTGAGACAACTACCAGAGATGATCACTGAGATTTCGCAGCAACTAAGGTCACGGTCGAAGGACTCCAAATTGGGATTGAATATGAGGATTATCGGGAGCCCTCTACCGAAGGCACCGACTGGGATGTTTACCAAACGGGTTACCGAAACGAATGCCGAACGACCATACTCGAGGCCAACAAGCCTGCTTGGCCGATGCTGAAGGAGTATGAATATAACTACTAACGGGCACCGTGTGAGAGTCACCGGCTGCAAGAGATGATGTCAGATATCGAGGCTGGCCTTCAAAGCTATGCACGAGGATCTGGAGAGCGCAAGCTCGTTGGAATATATGTGGTATGAATGACCATTTCATGAGAAGCTTACGAGATAGATACGATGTCATATATGATTGACCATCACTGACGGCTATGATACCGAGAGCAGAAGCTACAATCCATGCCGAAAAGTCAAGCCCGCTTCATCCATGCAGATTGAGCGCGAATATGACTGCAGAAACAGCTTCCAAAGCAGCAACAATGATCACTGATGGGCTGGACCTGCGGAGTTCACAAGGAATTGGGAAATCTTGAGTGCTAGCGCAATTGAAAATATATGGTGAGTATGATCGGTTACTGGGATGCTGACAAGTTAGATATACCGATGGCGATGGCGATGGCGATGGCGATGGCGATGGCGATGATGAGCAGCGAGCGGAAGCCACCACTGATGCCACCGAGTCAAGACGAGGCTCATACGATGATTGGGGATTTCACCGAGATTACTGTGTCTAATTCCGACAATGACCTACACTTGGTACGAGTTACGAGTGCGAGATTGGATGGTCGGATGCCGGACAGTCCGGAAGTGGAGATATGGAGGACGGTGACACTTTGGATGTTTCTTCTTTCGCTTCTCTTCTCTTTACTTCTTTACTTCTTTGGATCTCGGCCCAGTACAAACGGCGTCGGCACGGGTTTTTACCACCTCCGGAGATAAGTCAAGTGGAGGTGGAGTTTCCACGTGCGCCGGATCCGCCGAATGGCTACCATATGGTACTGATCGGTTGTGGGACTTATGGGTTCCTACGTTTGCGTACGTTGAACGGTTGTTCGATTGTTTCCTTTCCATTCCTACTCTTGTATGGGTTTATGCAGCCCAGGGGGTCTGCACCTAAAGAGGGGGATGATGTAATGGCACGGGTGTACGTGACGTGTCAAGAGCCGGGTAACACCCGCTTTATATAGTCGGCTCGCAATGAGCCTTAGATCTCTAGCAATAATCTTACCTTTATACTACTCTACAATATTGACATCCACGTTTGCAACCGTATCTACTGATATACCTTCCTACGAGGCCATACACGGGCATATGCCTTTACAGACTAGTGAGACACGGCATTGATAGTTGATTAGTTGTATACATGATCATACTGCAAAGACTGACCGTTAAGAACTGCATTTAGGAATTACGCAAGGCATTTCATTCCTGCAAAGCTCACTGCGCCGCAGAAAACCATTTGCCACTCTGTGGACCAATTTCTAAGTGACAGTAGCGGGATTTTTAGATTAGATTTTTGCCAACAAAGGCAGCAAATACATTGATTCTGGATATATGTCAATGTACAGCAGATGGATTATGAATGTTGCTTGACCAGACATCATTGATGCTCCGTTGACGCGCTGTTGACACCCAGTTGAAGCACCGTTGTTGCTCAGATTTAGGACCCAGTAGCTATGCTGTGGAAAATGTTATTGCCATGAATTGCTAGCAATAGTTCAATTATGGGTTGTTGTCGCTGGACAACCCTAGCATTGTCCATGATACAAGGCCAGAAATCCTACCCATTCCATGGACGATCATGTTCAGGACACCGTAGCCATATTGTTGCCAAGATTTTTGGCTAGCTAAGTTGGTCTTCTTTTGATTACTGATAAATGTAGCCGCACAACCCTTGCATTATCCACAATGCAAGGCCAACAATCGTTGACGCTTACTTGTCGCTCAGTTGACACACATATTCCGGTCACTGCACAGATCTTGTTCAAAGCACTGTTACTTAAAGAGGCGGCTGATAGTTCGATTATTGGTCTTTGTTGCCGGATAGTGATACCATGTTCCCTGATGCAAGGCCAACTATCATCGACGCTCCGTTGAGGCTCATTATTAGGACATTGTAACAAAGACGTCGCAATCATTTTTGGCTCGACAGGCGGGCAGTAGTACGAGTATGGATAATATTACACGCTTACAGATTCCATTTCCTGAGCTGCAAAGCGAACAATCTTTGATGGTCCATTGATGCTTCATTTTAGGATGGGGAAACGACTCCCAGACTTGTGACATGGAAAAGTTTCCTGCAATGAATAGTATACTCGTTATTGACATGTAGTAATGCACTTCTAAATAGTTTCATTTGCATCCACAAGCATTGGGGCCTCTTGATGGCTGATTAAGTGCTATGCACATTATGTGAGTGCGAGTGTAAAGCTGCGTATGCCTCTGCCCAGCAGTATCAGGATATATATCGTAAGTAATGAGATCCGGTTGCACACGCGCACGAGTGAGAATGAGTGTAGAAGCAAGTTGTAACATTATCGGTACAGATCCAAATCTCATGGCAGTCGTCTATATAAGGTGAAGTTACCCGGCCCTGGACACGTAACATGCCCGCTGCCTTATTGGGCCATCACAGCAATTGAAGATTGCGCTATAGCATTCGTGCACATTCGGCCACAAATTGAGGGAGTTAAGATCATTCCATTCATTTTGAATTCATATAGCTCGACTTCCTCACCATTCTTCTTCCCTCTTCGTCTCCTCGCTTTCCATGACATACCATAAGCAACAAACATCTATCTGAACCATGCGTACAAGGTCTGTTCTGAGAGTTATGCTGTTGGATCCGTCGATGAAAACTGCGTGACGGTCATTATGGAGATTTATTTGCACTGAGCACTGACCCCTCCTATTATGACACCTATGGCATCACTCAATTAACATTTGGTAGTCAATTTCGTCACTAATTGAGGTTTTGCTTCTCACTCAAGACTGATTGGCAAACAAAAATTGATCTGATTAGCTGTTTTGCAACAGGATGTGGATTCTACAACATTAGCATGGTGCATTCGACCCTTGCACATGCATAGACGAATTATCATTTCTCACAGTTTGGTCACTAATATCTAAAAAATGCTAACTGATAGCAAAATTGGTAGACAATATACTTTTCACTGAGATATGAAGTCATAAATGACAATTTTCTTATCTATTGCACTGCTGATGCAGGAGCAGTGAGCATCATCTATTGTGAACCGGAAATCTATATGGTGATTTCGTGTCGAGACTCTATTCTGGGATAAAACCTTACAGGCACAACTGGCTTCACATTGAGCATGGGTGATAAATCATGTGCTGGGGCATGCGCAAGACTTGGTAAAGCAATGTCCAACGGGGGCTTCTCAGAACCTAGTCTCCTATGACAACTTCCTGAGTGCATGGTACTTTGCTGCGGTTGCGATATTCTGCAGATAATATCAAACATTGCGAAAGCTCTCCAAATGTTGTGAGAGCAGGTGCAGCTATATCTTGATAAGTTTGTGATTTAGCAACAGCCAGAACACTCAATTTGGATGTGGTATACTTCTGATTTCTTTGACGGAAGGACACAGCTGCATCCCCCAATCCCGGTAGTGTCTATTCGTGAGTGTTAGCATTGGGTCCTGGTAAGTAGTCAGTGGTCCTGGTTTGGACCAGAAAAGTGGTTCAGTGCACAGCCAGACTCTTCCCAAACACTGATCGACTTAAACTGCGCCGAGTTGTTACCCGGATCGGTCGCAGAACTGGGGGTTTTTGTCCAGGTTGGAACTTGCCCGGTGTTCCATCGTTACGGTTTCACCTGCTTTGCCTCCAATTAAAAATTTGAGTTCTGATCGTATCATGTCAAGAGGAATACCCAAATTGTGCAGTTTTCGGAGCTATTTCACTTCCAGCAATCAGATTTGCGATCAGAAAGATATACGTTGAGTAGCGGTGAAATACACGCAAATTTTGATGTCAATTTTGCGAGTTTTCAATAGCGACTCCCCAAATATTAGTCAGATCACGAATCTGAAACCGGGAGGCGGAAGAGCGGCTAAACCTGAACAATGTGCCTGTTGATCCTGTCACAAGATGATCAGAACTCAAATTCTTAACTGGAAGGAAAATTGTGCGGTTGAAATGGCAGCTTTTTAGGGGTGTAACTGACCCAATTGAAACGGTCTAGATTTTCGTGTAGTAGAACCTGTTGCAACAGTTCGGTGTCAGTCACAACCCTAACCTGGAACGGTTCCCCCGGGTTGGAACTGTTGCTGATACTGCATTTCATCAACCTTCATCTACTTCTTCCAAAACTCCACTATTCGCTGCTGGACCTTTTTACATATTCCACCCATCACCCAGCCGCGTTTGTCACCTTCACTGCACTTGCCCTGGACTGTTTCTTGATCATGCTGACCTTCCTCATCGTGCCCATTGCCGGAACGAGCAATATCGCACAGACTGTCTCCGATTGGGACAAATACTTTGTGAAATGTGCTTTTGTGCTTTCTGGTCGGCAATCCTGTCTTTCCAGCCATCTCTGTGTCTTCCTGCTCCTTCGTAATCGCTGTCTCTGCATCTTCAACTTGCTGTCTTGTCCTCGTGGTCTCTGTCTCAACATAATCATTCATCCAGTTCTCTTGCTCTTTACTACTTAAGCAGTTCATTACTCGGTGTTGTTCTGCAGAATCTTTCATTGTCGATCGCAAGCGATGTAATCCCTGTTAGGCTCTGAGAGATTCTCCCTCCACTCCGCTCCTTCCTCCATTTGCCTGATGACGTCGTCTTCTGGAACGCTTTGTCAATGTCCCGTATTTACCAGCCGGATGTGTCACACAGTTTGTTTTCAGAGCATTGCCTAGTGTAGTTTTTGTTGGCATTGTTGATGGGCAAGATATTGGATGTTGCGAGATATTGACAGTATGGAACCAAGCAACATCTTTTACGTCAAGGTTGGGATGTAAAATCATATGCAAAACAGCCAAATCTTGCTTGAGACTGTCAATGAAGCGGGAACACCTATTCTAACCATACAACATGACCTGATTGTTAGTGTCAGTTTCATGTAATATCCCGGAGATATTTTGAGACAATCATAAGCAGACATACTTCTCCTCCATGATTGGCCAATCTGTATCTGATAATGATGCAAATTTGGCTATTGTAGACTGCAATCGATCCCTGTTGACACACTCACAATATCAGACCGACTTATTCTGAGTTGGGGGACTCCGGGAAATCCCAGCAACTTGCAGCCGTATGCAGCCGGAATCAACATTAGTATAATGTACAACTTGTCAACAGCTTATATCATTCTGATGGGAAGCTAACAATAGATTCCTTAGGACTTCTCACATCTTTTCATTATCATCTTCCTCTCCTAATCCATACATTTAAATCATCAATACACATACTTCTCAGACAGCTGTAACAAGCCAGAACTGAGCAGAAGGACGGGTGTTTCGACGGATACGTTACACAATTGCACTAAGCCAGAACACACACACTACTTAGTCCACTGCAGTGCCTCCAATGCAGACACAAAATACATGCCACAGGATGCACATTGTAACATTGTCCATATGACCGGAAGCAGTCGGAATACGAATAAGAATGCAATTTCATGTCAGTATATGTATACCATACGGAACGGTCGTCTAATGACAGTATAACGTACACCGGAAGTCTGTCAAAAGCTATGTGACTCATTTCTTGCCGCCTTGAACAGTAACCCTGTGTGGTCCAGAAAGGTACATGTCGCCACCATCTGCGAAAATCGAACCTCATGATGCTCCCAGCACTTGGATATTCCCGGACAAACTTCGTCAGAAGTATCCCCAGAAATTGAGAAAGCTGGCTGTAATTATCATAGAGAAGGCTACGGAAGAGTATCTGGCTGAGGTACTTTGCCGAATCTCATTGTTACAAGTCGCAAAATATTTTTTGTAAGTTTTCAACAACTCTGCTACAATGGCAAGGCAAGGAGGTGGTGTTCAGCTGCAACTGTGCAATATGCACTGGGCGTTGAATATGCCCAAAATGGCCAAAGGAAGGATTTCGCCCACTGCAACAGAGAAAACCCAGAATATGATGAAGAAATTTTGCCCCGAAGTCCGAGAAGAGAAGAAGTGGGGCGTTGAGTGTTCAGTGCATAGAACGGTGAAGGCCGCAAGAGGCAGACACTCGGCTATGCTATGTAAATATTAAATGGACAGATACATTTCTTGCCAAAATTGCAGCACATACATTCTACAGTCTTGTGTGAAATGCAAAGGAACTTGTGCCCCTCCACCTGAGCAACGCAGAGAGACGCTACCAGAGCCGACACAACTTCTGCCCGAAACTACTCCTCTGCCTGGAACGCCACCTGTGCCACCAGAAAACAACACCAGAGCCCAATGTTTATAAATCCCCGCTGTGCTGGCCAGATATGCATCTTTACATACAGTTGTTCCCTGTGCTGAATAGTGTATTGTCAGGGCATATGCCCAGGATAGGCAGAACGATACAGATATTGATCCACATGTTCTGACTGATGAAGGAACAGACACTGGTTAGCATACTCTGTACTGTGTTTGAATGCTGGAAACATTCATTTTGTAGACTACTGCAGCCAATTGCGCGAAACTGGCAGTAATAACTAGGAGTGATTTAAAGGAATGCGATTCTGGATTTTATTATTATCTTCGATTAGTGGATGCTGCACAGTATATGTCAATGGATATAATTATATATTATTACAATATTCAGACGACATGTGTCTTTGTCGATTGTGGTTTGGTTTAATTGGTGACTGAGTTGCTGATTGTGGTGAGTATCTACCACATAAACTCATATCCTAAATAACCTGCCCTTATATTTTTATGAGTTTGGCACTGATTACAAAGTGTTCTATACAAAATTGGTGGATAACTATGTCCTGTCATGTCAAAGTTTCAGATTTATGATTTCTGTTATATTGAGTCAGAAATTGGGAATCACCAAGATGTTGGACCGTTTTGTTTTCAGCTGCACTATAAATAGTAGTGATATAGTAAATTGGAGACCAGGAAGTGAAAGAGGACCTGTTTATGCATAGTTTAAGCATGGAACACTTTCTAATCACAACAAAACTCATGAACTTAAATGAACTTCAATTGATTGCAGTTACCCAGTAGAAGACATCTGCTCTGTTGCCAAAATGATTCCACTGGCCACAGAAATGAAAGAGACTCGCCGTGAGTTGGTGAGATATGCTCTCTGGGCGCCAGCCATGATAAGATCTAACAGATTTTGAATTCTAGGAGTATGTTAGTGCCATGTACATTGTCACGGCGCTGGAAATATGAGATACTTGGGTATGATGGAGGGAGATTCCTGGTGGTGTCGAAGGAGTTGTGTTATGGAAAGGCGGAGACATTGGGAGACACGGAAGAGGCAGCCAGATGGTGGCGGTATAATGTAGTACGATAAAGAAGTGCTCTGAGGTGTTGCGACGTCAGACGATGTGGCTTGGTTGTTACGATAAGGAATGATGGAGTGGTGTGTAAGATCATAGGATAAGTTTCGGATGGTACATTAGAGAATGAGGAATGGTTCGAGGGTGGCAGCCGGATTGTATCTAAAGAGAGTGTTGTTGGCATTGGAGGATTTCCTTTTCTTCTCTCTTTACTCGTTCTCATGTATAGCAAAGCAAGTTACGACTTTGAAACAGCTTCGACTCTTGTCTTGTTTTTTCTTGCCTTGATTCCCTCGACATGAACCTCGAGCCTTGTACCCCGCTTTTGGATTTTACATTATTGTTACAAATAGCACCTACACTCGACCCCGCCCGTTACATACATATGGAAGCATAGGAGCTTTTAAAAATGACAACTCTGGGTTGGCAGGGGGGGAGATCAATCTGGGTGCTTCCAAAGGGCGGCGAAGCCACCACCATCACTTTGATCATTAAAGCACAATATAGGGATTGAGCAGAAAGTCAATGAACATGCTAGAAAGACGGGGAAATCAATGTGAATGACAGACTACGCAAAATATTAATTGCACATTGCAGCTACTCTTGTGGCAAAATGAGCTTCAATGAAGCGTCAATAATTCCTGCACATGTAAGAATGGTAAGTGTGAAGTGATTTGATCGGTACCTAGCATAACTGTTGTATTGCCACACTTTGTACGTAAACCAGCAAAGGAGACGCTCACTGCCCTATTCTGAATATCATTGTCAACTTATCGTCAACCATTTTTAGTGTTGGAGGTATGGTATGTGTGAAGTAATTTAATCGCTATCTAGCATAACTGTTGTGTTGGAAGGCTGTACAGGCAAAACCGCAAGCTACAAAGTCGCTGCCCTATTCAGAAAATGAACGGCAACACAGCTTCAACAATTTCTAGTCTTGTCTGTATGGCAAGTATGAAGTGATTTAATCACTATCTAGCATAAGTGTTGAATTGGGAGCCTCTATATGCATAACAGCAAGCAACACGGACATTGCCCCATTTTGACAATGAGCGTCAATCGAGACACCACAATTTATGGTCTTGTATAGTGGGTTATCACCACGTCACGCGGAAGTATGAGTTGATCACAGCACAATTGACTACCTTGGTACTGTTGAATATAACACACATCAGAAAAAACATTGATCTCAAAATTTACACTGTCGCCAGTTGTGATGTGTTTAAAACCAGATTATTGAATGTTAGTTGACCAATTTTGATCAAATACCGTAATCAAACCGCAACAGCAAGACAATCAACCAATTTACAGAAAGACCCGCTGGACAACCCGCTGAAAACTTGCGGCATGTGCACAGGTTGGCAGATGTCATTTGATCAGTACTTGCATTGACAGTCTCAGTTAATTGACGTGCCTCACTGCATATTACGTAATTGTTTTGTTATGGCCCAGACCCAAACCTGCCGTGGCGGTCTGGAACTGTTTCTGTCACAGAGTAAAGCAGTCTCCACAGCCAGCTTATGACATTGTATGCTCGGGTTCCACCACACCTTCACTGAACAAAGCCTCACATCAATACATCCTGCTTCAGAAGTCCCTTGCGGTATTTGCGATATTCCGGGGTCAATGTCAAGAAGTTGCATAAGCTCCACAAATGATGTCAGTACAGGGCCACAGTTTTGGGATCCGTTAGGGGTCAAATGACCGCCACAACTTTCAATTCGGATGTGCTGTACTTCCATTCTCTTTCATGGAAGTAGTCAGCTGCGTACTAAAATCCATGTTGGGTCAATCCTTCAAGCATCATGTTCACCTGCTGTAATCTCTCCACGTGCTGCTGTACCCTGATGGCGATTGTACCCATCACTCAGCCCGGTTCGTCGTCTTCGGTCAGCTTACCCCGTTCGGCAACTTCTTCACCCTGAGGTTCGCCATCCTCTCCATTATCGGACATTGCAAGATCACTCAGACTGTCACTTATTGCAATGATCATGTTCTGAAATGTCCTTTCGGTCTCTCTGTTCCTCAATCGGGCCACTTCAACATTCTTTATATCTTCCCCCTGGACCTGAATTGCTGCTTCTGCATCTTCAACTCGCTATCTTGCAACATCCGTTTCACTCTGAACATTATCCTCAATTAATTTCTCCCTTTCTTCATTGCTTGAGAAGTGCGTTTGCCGTAGTTTCTTGGCCACAACTTTATTGTAAGTCTGATTGTGCACATTGTCTCACGGCCTCGGACTCTTTCTACCACCAAGCTGCTCTCCCTATAATTCACATGAAAATGTCAATGTGTGGACCTCTTAGTTGAGTGATGCATGTGTTAGCTAAAAGTGGCGAAAAGGTGTATTTCGGATGATTGAGCATTGTAGTTTGCGTTGACTTTGTGTTTGGGCAAGATGATGGATGTTGTAAGATATGGACAATATTGAGGAAAGCTGCATTGTTTAGTTCAAGGTTGGTACATATACTTATCTTGAACACAGCAAAACTTCCCGTTTGACTGTCCATATATTGGAAATGGTTAGGAACACTGTACAACCTGATTGGATTGTTAGTGTGAGTTTCATGTATTATTCTTGGGATTATTTGAGACAAACCTCAGCAGACATCTTTCCACTTGAACAATGTTCTATGTATCGGCGACAATCACGTGATTTCATCTGTTGAACTCTGCAATGTACCAATGTGAACCAAGAAATGACAGCAGACTGACTTATTGCATATTTCGGGGTTATGGGAAATGCCTGCTACTTGCAGCTTAATACAGTCGGAATCGTCTTCAGTATAAGGAACATGTTGGCAGCTATGCATTCCATTCTGAGATGAATGTAACTATATAATCCTCAGGACTTCCTAATTTGTTTCGTCATGCTCTTCTTCTCCAATTTCACACCAGCATCTCATGTAGAAAGAAACACCTCGACCAGAACCGAGCTGATTCAAATGAAAGCGATTTGTAGACCCATCATGAAGTACGTCAATCATCACCAAACAACTTGAACCCAGACCGCAGTTACTGCACCATGACTCGTCCAACGCAAGCACCGAATCTGGATCCCTGGATGCAGATTGAAAGATGGACAGTATGACTGGAAGCGTTATGAATCACAAGTAGCATACAGTTGGATGTGAGTAATTCAATGCCATGATTAACCGCTGTGAATGTACCGTATAACATGCAGTGTCTGTACATAGGGAGCTATGGGGCCAATTCATTGCTGTGTGTACCTGGAAACCTCGCTGGTGGACGAAGGCATTTGTACAAAAAGTGTTCGAGATTGAATATTGTTATAATGGCAGCTCTTGAATTTTGCGCACGACATTCCTGATAAGCATCCCCATGAGTGAACAACACAGGGTTTAACCGCCATAGACGAGGCTACAGAAGAGTGTTAGGTTGACATCTAACCTGCACTTCATTGATTGATGCAGCAACCAGTTTCTTGTTGATAGTCAACAAGTCTGCTACGATGGCAAGTCAAGGATGTGGAGTACAGATGGAACAGTCCGACATGCGCCTGGCCTTGAACATGGCCAAAATGCACAAAAGAGGGTCTTTGCGCACCACAATGGGGGAAATGCAATATCTTATGAAGACACCTTATGCAAGGGTCAAAGAAGGTAAGAAGTGAGTCATTGAGTTTCGTGGGCAGAACTAGGCGAAGGCAGCCATAGAAAGACAGCTGACTATTCTGCATCAACACTGCATGCCTGGGAGCCTTCCTTGCATAAATGGCATTGCAAATGATCCACAGATATGCTGGGGACACAACAGAACAGGTGCACCTCCACCCAACGGATGCAGACAGCTGACTCCAGAGCTCACTTCGATGCTGACTGCAGAGCAGACTGCACAGCCGACGTCACCTTAGGCTGGAATACCTCCAACCTCTACTGCTAACAAATCTGGAGCTCAACCTCTTGACATCATCAAGTTGTCAGCCAGATGTGCATCTTCGCAGACATCTCTTCCCTCATCTGAATCTTGTCCACATGAATCATCTGCCCAGGATCGCGAGCATGATGCAGATTTTGATTCAGATATCTTCCTGAAAAAGGAACATCCACTGGTTAGAACACTGTCTGCTGTGTTGTAATGCAGCTAACAGTGACTTTGAAGACCAGAGCAGCCTATTGATTGAGCTTGGCAGTGATGACTAGCATCGATTGAATGGCACGGTGTTTTGGAGAATCATATTATCCTAATGAAGGGTATCCAATAAAGTATAATTCACTTGATATATTTATATCAATCATTAAAGAACAATGTAGTGATCAAGAAAGTGAACAAAAACTCTTGAAAGGATGCGAAATGAAAGTGAATGATGGCCTACCCTGAATCGAGTGATTGCATATTGTGGATACTCTTGGCGCATACTGAGGGTCAAGAGAGTGGCAACGATTGTGAGTCATGTATCTTGCGTATTCTTGGGGGTGATAGATTGCAAATAGTCATAAACTCACTATTGGCTGCCTCTCTAGGCAAAAGACAAACTGAAACGCTCGCTCGGGCATGATGAAATTGAGCATCAAGAGATCGCGAACAATTCTTGGACATGTATCATGGGTATTCTGTCGGGCGATTGATTCGAAACGTGATAAACAAAGATTTGGCTGCCATTGTAGGCCTAAGACCAAGTGAAATCCTCCCTGCCCAATTGTGACAATGTGCGTTAACACAGTGTCAACAATTGTTGGTTTTCCATTTTGATTGATTACAGCGTGATGTTGGCGTTATTGTCCATATTCATGGTATTGACTGTTATGGTCCAATAACCGGCGCATGAATACATAGTGCTGGCTCCATAGATGAACTGATTTGGTTGTGTTCCGGAAGATGTGGAAGCAATCATCTGGGTATTCCTGCCATTACAGTCCGCCATATACTTGGTGATAGATACTGATGATAAAGCGCAACACATATTACCAAACATGCAAGACCCAGAATAATGCAGGCTCCGTTGAGGATGATGTTTGAGTTGGTGTATGGAGCGTTTTGAATAAGTCATTTCTAGTGAAGGGGGCGAATACTGAGTTGATGACTGTATTTGACCAGTCACCGTGGTCGGAAACCAACAATGATTGACGCTGCGTTGATACTGGTTTGCAGGATGCGGTGGGGTATATGTGTTCAATCGTTCTGATCATTAAGACGGCGAATACTTCGAAAATGCACTGTAACATACCAAGGTCAATAATTTCTCATCAACAGTACCATGGGTGAATTCAACTATGAATGTGAAACTCGAAACGTGGAACCTAAGATTGGATCCACCTGGTGATACCCAGCCCATACTGAAACGCCCAGGTTGAATGGTATGGGTCCGGATATGGCATGGCATGGGTCAGAGGGTCAGGTTTGTACACTGGTCGCAAATGGAAGTGACTGGTGTCTGACGTTGAGACCCGGATTGCCTGCGGGGTACCCGGACCCATTACTAAGAATATTTCCCACATACTGTTTCTGATAATCAAATTGCCTACATCACTCCAAAGTCTGCAAGCAGTACTCCAAGCATTGTTCTGTCACTTGGAGGATTTACCAAGCATCAAACCATCATTTGACGCATGTTTGCGATAATCCCTTTGATGTGTTCTTGGCACTTACAGGATTTCATAACAATCAGACCTACTACAATTCCCGAAGTCAAATGGAAATGTGCGACGGGACCTGTACTTCTCCAATCACTTTTTTGATCTTGCTGGCACCCATCACTCGATGTTGCACAAGAACTGATGAACTCCCTCAAGAGTATCGAAGCAATACTCTCAGGAATCTTCAAGTAAGATGATCTAGTGGCCTATTTTTCTGATCAATTGACATTTCCCTCGTGTTGGCATACTTAGTGGACAGATTCAGATGGAAGAGACTGAGGACAAGATACGAACATTCGACTATTCGGACCACATTGCCCTAGCTATTCAGGTACCCAATGTTGGTATCCCTACAGTCCCTAGGAACCGTGTGACCGTGAAGAACACAAATGAGCAGATGAACACTCGATCATCAGACATGCAGGACCAGCGGTATCGGCAGCTAAGGCTGTTGAGATTCCGATGATTGTTGTAATACCTGCCACTCCCACTGTTTCCGGAATCATATAATACCATTGGCAACTTATTCATGTGATTTTTTCATTTCAATATCAGGATCTGACCAGCACCTGCATGTATCCGTGGTGTAATTTGACAATATAGCACAAATTGCGGAGATTGTAAACAAGAGTATAGTTCAGATTGATTTCTGGGAGCGACTTGCTATGTTGGAGAAGAAACATGAAGAGTTAATATGCATAACCCAGTATACAGAAGCGGTGAGCACTGGACAGAGGGTCTGCCCCTATCCGCAATGAATTATCGTGGTAAAGAATGATATTATCCATCGCACATCGAGCTATTTCCTCCCCCTACCAAGTATGATTATACCGTGATCAACATTCCACTACTGACACCCACAGCTGACCAGTTCGAAGCCAAATTCTTGTTTACAGCCCCGGGAACAGATGAGTAGCTACCGGCGCAGCTCACGATCTTCATCTGTGGCGCAAAACCACCTGGAGGGAAAATCCATGGTGTGAGGACACAGTTAGCTAATCCACTAAGGTTGGCAGCCAAAGTGCCGCCAGCAGCTCCCTAGCCTCCTGAGACCAGAGGCCATCAATTTGAAGATTCCTTGAACATTGGCCTATCAGATCGAACTGAAGTTGAGGGTCTGCATTGCTCATATTCAACTTAGTCATATGACCCAAGCCCACCTAGTGTACGAACAAACTGTCCAAGATGCAGTATCACTTTAACCTTCTGAAGGGAGTAGGCTTAGGCCAGATTTTGCAACATGTCTGGGACACCAGAGAGACACAGTTGGAAGACCTATATGACTTTATGCAACAACTGGAGGCAGCATTTGGGGTCCGGGACTGAGTTGGCTCCGCCCAATAGCAAATGGCCCAAATTATACAAAATCAACAGCAAGATCTCTCGGTATTATGCTCATTTTCAGCTTATTGCCACCGATGCTGACTGGAATCCTTTGGCCCTGCGGATTCCGCTTCTGATGGGGCTGTCTGAGGAAATCAAGGAATCCTAAACCTATTGCAATAAGCCTGCAGATTCTTCTGCGTTTGTGACATTAGCCCGATCGGGCGTAATACAATTGCGAAAATGCTCGATGGAAAATGCTGCACATAGTGCAGTGGGAGGGAAACATTTCTCCCGTCCCCTAGACTACTGGCGTCTGCGAAAGATCCTGCTTGTGCACCCTCAAGAGTGGGATCGGGATATACCGAACCAATTCCCATGAACGTCAGGCCAGGCATTGTGTCAACCTCCTCTGAGAAACGGGCAAAGTGATTTGGGGATGTTTGATGTTGGTAGTGTAATGGGCTGAACCACAGGCCGGTGGATTGCATGGGACAGGAACCTGCTCTGACATTCAAGGCAGCTGAATCAAATGGGAAGAATGTAGGAATTGGGGACGGTTACGAGCAACTGAGGAATAATTTGGTCAACCTGCTCACAATAGCTGTTTGCTGAACAAACAACAGATTGCTCTCCAATGGTATGAAACGTTGTGTACTGTTCCCTCATTCAGTGACCATTCTGGAGCCATTTAAAGGACTGAATAAACGGAAAGATTCAGTTATAACCTACTGTAAAGGCTTATACCCATGTATGGCGTGGTGGGAAAACGGCTCCCATCCCTACAAAGCCACACTTTTGGGTGGGTACATGACTTAGTTACGGTTATAATAGCTGTGTATCACGGCATCGAAAAGGTTGCAAAACATTCCCTGGATGCCATCCCTCAGCCCAATTCAGATAGACCAATCACTTACCTATCATCATCACATCTGGTTTCTTCGTCAGTCTTGTGTTTCTTAGTGTCTTGGCAATGAAGTATCTCGCGGAGGCTACTACCACCCTACACTCCTCCAAATGAAGCCTCCATTTTCATTGCTTCCGACTGAAGCTGCAGTGCAATCTCTTGATCCGGGATATCCCCAACAATGGCATCGTAAGAACCTATGTCAGTAGATACAGTTGCAACCATGGATATCAGTATTGTAGACAATTATCAAGGTAACATTTATGCAAAAAGTCTAACACTGGTGATGAGGCGACAATATGCAGTGAGGTTTACCCGGTCCTGGACACGTCACGTGCAGTCATGCTATTGCATTGTGCCTCTCTGTAGCTGCAGACCCCCTGCCCTGTATATATCCACAAGAGTAGAAAAGAAAAGAAAACAATCCCACAACAATTCAACATACGCAATCATTCGATCACATGAGTCCCACAACTACGCAGTACCGTATGGTAGCCATTTGGCAGATCTGCTGCACACAGAACCTTCACCTTCATATCCCGTATCTATGGAGGTGGTGGAACTTTGTGCACACGCCATGTGGACTGGGCCGAGATCGAAAGAAGCAACTAAGTGAAAAGAGGGAACAAAAAGACAGAACATCCAAAGTAATACAGTCCTCTATATTTCCACTTCTGGAATGTTCGACATCACACCCTCAAACCTCATACTCTTTGCTTATAACAAACGTAGGGCATTGTCGGAATTTGATACTGTAATCTCGGTGAAATCTCCAATCATAGCAGGGGGCTTGTCCTGGCTCGGCAGTATTGATTGTGGCTTCCGCTGGCTGGTCACCATCACTGTCACTATCGCCAATGCCATCCTCATTGCTTCGGGATATCTATCTTGTAGGCAACCCAGTTACCGGTCATACTTACTATACTTCCAAGTGCGCTAGCACTTGAGCTTTCCCAATGTCTTGTCAATTCCACGGACACAGCCCATCAGTGATCATTGTGGCTGCTTTGAAAGCTTCTGCATTCAGAAACATATCTGTTGGTAATGGTCAATAGTATATGACCTTCTATCTATCTCATAAGTTTCTCATGAAAGGGACATTCATACTATATATATTCAAGCTCAGTTTCACTCTCCCAAGCCCGCGTGCATAGCTTGGTCGTCCAATACTGATGTATCTGAGATGATTCCTGGCAGCCGGTGGATCTCACACGGTGCCCATCAGTGGTTTCATTCATCCTCCTTCAGCATCGGCCAAGAAGCCTTATAGACCTCCAGTATGGTCATACAATATCCCGATTGGTAAGTGGTGTGGCCAACATCCTAGTTGGTGCCTTAGGTAGCTAGGGCTCATTACAATACGCAGATCTGGCGCCCTGCATTCAGGGCAATCCGGTGGTCATCATATGAGATCTGCCATGTCTGTCTCACGATGCCATTGTGTGACTGCGTTGTGCTATGTCATTCCCTTGACAATTTGGAACATTCAGAGATCATTTTCGGACACGTTTGGAACCGCTTCGGTTGATCAATTTGCACATGAGTGGGAGGGACCAAGCGAACTTGATCTTGACATCATCTCCCCGATGCTACTTCTGTCGCACTGATCATCCTCCCAGTTGGTGCCCTAGTCGGTACAGTTGACATCTGCCCTGTGGTCTGTGCACTTGCCATCTCCATTGTCCGGCTTATCACCCCTGGTTTCTTCCGGGTATGCTTTCCACTCCTTCTCCAGGAGAGCTCACTGTTACTTGGCTGGGTATTCACATCATCGATCTCTGAGTTCACCTGTCATTCCCTCTTGTTGATTATTCTCCCTGTGCTCTACATCAAATTCCCTGCCCTCAATTGTGCTCCAAGCAGCTGCCTCACAGCACTCATGGTATAGGCAGCCCAATTTGTAGGTCTTTTCTCCGCCGAGAACTCATCTCATACAGCTGCTTTGCGATGCCATCTCGGTTGGGTAGGCTTAATTCTGAATTTCATTTCAAGCAGCAGCTCTGTAGCTCGGGATTGTCGAGACTGAAGCGAGATCGTCGAGACTGTGTTGGGATCTCCTTCGGGATTGAAATTTGGACATATCACTACTTGATTACTCTGTAGGTGCTTTGACCAATAGCGCTCTGCTTGCACTTGTCGCCGTTCTCGGAGACCACTTGTTGCTTCTTCCCCAAGTGCATTAGCCGCTGCTAGTTGTTGCTGTTGGTGAATACATTTCACAGTCCTTCGATCTTGCACTTCCTGTACGGCAATTGTTCGCTGTAAGGGTTGTTGCGAATCTGGCACTGTCATCCCCCTCTTTTAGTATCTTAGCTCCGCCAAAGTGAAATCTTGTAAGTATTCAAAGCTTTCGGAACTGTAGCTGTGACTTGGGATCATTCTTGGCATTGTTCCACGGGCATGAAGGTGTTTATTTTGGTATCTTCAAATATCGCTGTGAGTAGTGCTCTGAGTAGCACTCAGTATCGTACTCAGTGGAGCCATACTCTAGGTACATTATGAATCTGCCTACCTATATTCGATTCCAACTTTGTTGCTTGCAATCAAAGCCAGTTACCTTCCGAAGAGTAATACTTAACATAACTTCAAATTTGCATTCAAGTAGGGAGGATTGATTGTCATCCATCTCCCATAATCCATCCCCTGAGATCTATCTCCAGTCTTGCACCTCCAGTGTTCAATAGTGGGTCATCCATCCATATCAAGTCGGGATCCATATCTGCTCCTGATTGCTCCCCGCGTGCGATCCATCTCTTCTCATCCATCTGTAGTCACCATCCAGCTTTTGATATCCATCTCAGGCTGCAACCCACCTCCAGCCGCGAACCATCTCCATCTATAATGCAGTTTGTTTGACCATTTCATTTTCACCTAGTGCATAATTGCACTTGTATTGGCCACATTCTGTGAGTGCTCTTATGGCTCTGTAAGCACTCTAAAGGGCATTATTAGTGACCTCCATGATATTCATTTTGCATTGACTCATCATGGCAGTCCTGTAATCGGGTGGGATATCGTCAATCATCAGAAACTCCCCACTCATTGATCGGTGGTTACGGCATGCGATCATTAAGTCCGAATCCAACTCCATGAACCGGCCTCGTGAGGACCTGATCATAATCCACATCACGGCGTGGATATTGCTCCAAACAACTCTGAGAAGTTGGAAAGCCGCCCTCATGGCAAATTGTAGCAGGGAGCAAAAGTTATTGCAATTGAATGATGCCACGGGAGTGACTCTGCCTTAGCTTCCCTGAGTATCGACCACTCCTCTGTATATTGAGAGGTAAGTCCTCAATTGCCTATACACACCATTCTTGTTGTGGTACAGGCGCAAATTGAAAACATGAGATCTCAATTCGTAATATATATATTTGGGGTGGTATCGAGGAATATGCAGGACCCCGGAATTCACACAGTTCGCCTATGGAAGAACCAAGCTCGCTGTCCAGTACTCTCTTTGTGTTTTGGCCTGTTGGTAGTAGTCATTCAAAGTTCCCTCCAGGACATACTTCTGCCACAACTACTGCCACTGCTCCCTACTCACCCATCCAGTGCCTGGTGACTATCTCACCACTAGATTCTTTCCACAGTCACTGCCAGCAGCCCTATACCAACACCCACTGATAGGAAGATCATCAAAAAGACCTCCTTATTGGCCAGTTGATCGTCAGAGGCATTGGATGAAAGGATGAGTGTATCAGGAACACTATTACCGCATTCAGAATACCCCTCCTCCATAGTTGATATCCAGGTATATTCCTGGCGCATAACTGATGGACTGCCTGGTCGACTGTGACCTCTTCAGCTCACCATGGTATTGGAGAGCCAATTATCAAACACTGTGTAAGTCGACGCTAATTCTCCAGCTCACACAGTGCGTCCACTTTGGCTGCCTCCAGATGTACAAACAAGCTCTCCTAGCTAATCACATACTTCTCACACCCAATTGGCACTGTCTGAAAACCGAATAATGTTCGTGCCTGTGTGGGGATACGACATATCATTTGAACCTCCGCACACTTCGTATGAATGCTGAATTCGCTGTTCACCTGAGAGCGCCCAGACCGTCCATCTGGTAGCCCTCCGGATCCTGACCATCCTGACTGCAACTCAAAAACACCACAGAAATGAGAATCATCCTTTTAGAACACCATGGTATCGACACATATCCATGTTGCCTCGTTGGCGATTGTTTGATGAAATTAATTCCAGTGGGCAAAGTTGGCTCTCTCCTGTCCCAAGAATCCGATTGGGTCGTCCAGTCAGGTTTCAAATGGTATAATTGCACACAGCACTTCCGCACTGTATCTGCGAACCACAATTGACCAATTGGGGGTGATTGCAATTGCCCATCGGAGCTGCCACACAATCTACAATCGCTGCTCCACGAGCACGAACTCTACTGATCAATAGCCGAAAGAAATCGGCATTCCAAGGTGTATCATTATATACCACTTGCGTAACTGTGGTGGTTAACTCCTAACGTAATCCCTCACCAAGATGACTACCTTGAGTCGCATAGACAGTTATCGCGATTGGAACATACCATCAGTGGCACGGCTTGATGTGAATTCTGCCTATTGTGTAAATCCGCCGCGATCAGAAATAGGTCCACTTTGCAGCTTCGCTCAGCTCAGGATTATAATGGTAGCTGCACATGACTGTGCGATTGTAGCCTGTGTTGTCTCACTAGTTCTCATGTGATTGTGCTTGTTGTGGAAGATTGGACAGAATCTCTGCTGAGGGCGAGATTCGCCACAGCCACAGACGCGACTCATCAATATTTATTCTATCTCAAATTGTCCCAGAAAACATCACTTCACTGAATTGGCTGCTATGTTATCAAATGTTATTGATGTCGTGATTGATGGCCTTCGAGTTTTCGTATGATGACTTTGTTGTAATTTTCTGTTACTCCCTTAGGCAATGACGCGTCTCCTGGCCAGCTAGCCTCTGGAATGAACTCGGATTTGGCTCTGTAACCATTTGTGTCGATTTGGCGGACATTTCATGCCTCTTTTGTACCAGTGATTCATAGATCTCAAATCCCGATATCTCACGGCGCGTCTCGCGCCTATTGTCCCCTTGGCTCCAAACGAATTCCTCTGAGCTCAGGTTCACTTCCATTCGATAGACACAATAAAACTCATCGCTTCTGCAAACTGTGAGCCTGCTGAGGTATGATATGTTGCATGTAGATCGCACATCGTAAACAGTCGGAAAGTCATCATTCATGAAACTCAATAAGTGAAACGTATCTGAAACGGTATGAGCAACAATAGTGTCAGGGCATACGCACGTGTATGACCTCGTAGGCAGGCATATCAGTAGATACAGTTGCAAATGTGGATATCAATATTGTAGAGTAGGATAATGATTAGATTATCGGAAAAGGTGTAAGGCTCGTGGCGAGCCGACTATATATTGCGGACGTTACCACGTTACTGGCCATGTCACGTGGAGCTGTGCCATTACCCCTACACATTGACTGGGTATAGCAAGACAGTACCTAAACAGGCACGGATTCAGTGCGCAGCTCCAGCGATTGCGTATGAGGAATTGAATTTCGTTTACCATTATCAGATACCACTTCAAGTGTTCACAGGACAGAGACAAGCTGAGGTCATTCACAGAAACCCATCTAATCCAGAGATAATATGCCTATTGGCAAAGTTTTGGTGCAGATACAAGATCATCCAACACAGTTACCAATGTTGGTCACCAAATTAGGTTATTCTCCAACTGCACAGTTTATCTCCTGCCCATTATTGTATGGTGTCACAGTCTGCTTTGAATTGAATGCCATTACTTCTGTATCAGGATATTGCATTGCAAATTGCCATGGTGCACCAGTAATGGTTCTAGGAGTTACGAAGTAATCCCCTCATCCCGTATACCTAGACAAGGTGACATTCGAACCACTGATTCCACCCCACAGGCAGTTTGTAGAAAATATTGTGATGCTTAATGAAGTTGGCTATTACAACAGAGTAAGGAAAGGGAAGCTTATGGTGCTTAATCGAACTGGCTATTTCCACTCAGTAAAGAAAGGGAAGCTTATGGAGCATAATGCATCAACACCTGATAGTAATATACGTACTAAGGCTAATGATTTGAAGAAAGACCCACAGGAGACGATTGTTCCCAAACAGGATCCCTCAGTGCTTTTGGTAAGTAGTAAATTTTCTGCTGACTGCCTACTACCACATGGAGCTGGGTATATTTCAGAGGTCCGGAGGGAAGACAGGGAAATAACAGCGTGAGGGCTGCAATGTTCGATTTCGAGGGCTGCACATGTGGTGTCAATTGCGTGGCTTGAGAAGGATATATCTGGGGGAATTATCTGTCAATGATAATTGCGGTCTGCGAAAGCAGTTTTATTCGCACATAAACCCCGCCGAGCATTGAGGTTTAGTAATGATTACAGTGATCTTAACAGTAAGAGGGTACACAACCGATATCCCTTGTCTTAGAGACATCAGACTTTGACCACCGTAGGAAAGGCAATGATGTGTACAAAATTGAATGTGCGAGGGGCCAAATGTGAATTTTGGGCTGTGGAGGAAAGTAAACCGAACTTGGCTTTCCAAACCACGTATGGGCTGTTCGAACCTACAGTCATGGAGTTTGGGAGTACAAATGCAACAGCAGCTTTTCAACTCTATAATCATATTGCTATATGAGCAGTTTTGGATTGTTTTGCATTGGCTTAGTTGGATTATATCCTGATATATACCAATTCTAAGAAAGAGCATTTTGGCTATGATAGGTGTATAATGCAGCAATTGCAGGTTGCGGAGTCATATCTCAAGCCAGAGAAATCTTGATTTCATAAAGTGACAGCGCAGTATTTTGGGTTTATTATATCTACAATGGGAATTTCCATAAATGCGGATATGGTTGAAACTATAAGAGATTGATGCCGGGAGAAGAAGACCAAGAATGGATGATTAAATATTGTCTTTGAATTTCCTCAATTTCTTGACTGTTGCAATCATTATTGACAATTCGTTTCTAAGTATTCCGAGAAATTGGAGCCATTAATGAAGTTTACAAAGCAAGATGATCATTTTGTGTGACTAGCAGAACACCGGCTGGTTTTTGATTCTGTGAACACTTCTTCCAATCCAGCAGCAGCCCTCTGCAAGTTCAATCATGGGAGGGCAGTAATATTTGAAACATATGATTCGGATTATTTATCTGCTGAATGATTTTTGCTCCACAGTACTGCTGGAGGGTTACATCAAGTTGTATATTTTTCGAAGAAGCATATCCCTGCAACGTGTAATTATGACATATATGCTCTGGCAGTTATGAGAGCGCATGAGGAGAGGAAACTACACAGTGAGGGTGCTGAGTATCCCCTTCAATTGATTACTGACCCGATGAATTATCAATATTCCAAGGCAAAATAACTTCTGAATTGATGACAGGTACAACGGGCTGAATTCTTTACACATGTTGACAATAAAATACTCTATAAGCCAGGGACGTCACACAGCAATGTGGATGCGGTCATGCGGAGGTTGGGCATCCTCCCCAACAGGGGGAGAAACATTAACAAATATGGAACAGGGGGTTGTTAAGCCGTAGAACCTACCTAACAATTCTGATCGTTTGCAGAGATCGTGTCCCCCCAGAATCATACTCTGACATGCGCTCTGTTTGGCCAGGCAAATGCAACTGATCCGCAACCAGGGCAGATGTTAGAAGCTGAACAGACACACTGCAGTTTGAAAGGGATCCCCATTGCAGAATGTACAAAGCAAGATGGACAGATACTGTACAAAGTGAAGCGATTAGCCAATGACATTTCCGTCCAGGTGGATTGGCTGCGTCAGCGTGGACGTGCTTGGTCAGAGCCATCAGAGACACCCCGCTGGCAAAATGACTGCGCACCCAGTGCCAATACCACACGTGGCGTTGGATATCGCCCTCCGATCACAGTTTAGCAGGTTGGTCTCGCTCTGTCGGTATCCGATGATAAACCATACCTGTGTCGTTGTGGCAATTACAAATTTTGGAGAAGCAGAGACCGCTGCGCAGCTCTGTGGGAGACTCTGTGCCGTATTCCCAAAGTAGTGGTTCATAAGATTTCGTAAGCACAGCGCATTTCGTCTATCATATTTCTCTTTGTTACAGACACACACTTTGCTACCTGACACTATGCCATGCATGATTCCATTAGGTTTATATACATTCATATGGTCAATCTGGCCACTGAGGGTAGTCCTACATAATAGGAGGAAGACCTGGAGACGCCAATGGAGAGCACCAAGAGATGCATTACGTGGAGGCCGTTGTGGTGACACGACGGAGCGAGCCTCCAGTGATCGCACTATCGACATTCTGCTACACCTGTCACGGGACCCACCAAGATTTTCTAAAAAAGATTGATTCGAGCACAAGGAGCCGAGGAATGAAGTGAGAACATACGATACCTCCTGGCCATTAGATTCCACAAAATGGTATGGAGCCAGATGAGATAATAATGAGATGATGTCCATCTACCCCGGGGTCTCCCGAATATGTACTCCCCATCACTCAGTCCACCTCCTTTACCACTGTCTCAACATACACCTGGCGTCACTCATGGACAACACGCTTCGATACGGTAATCGAGCGAACTCAGTGATGCAGTCGGAGGCTGACATTTAGTGAACTCTCAGATGCACTTGGAGGCCGTGATCGAGCAAGATGGGAGATCCACTGGGAGACTGTGATCGAGCGAATTTAGAGATGCACTTTGAAGCCATGAACGAGGGAAGTCGGAGATTCGATTGGGGACTGAGACTGAGTTAACCCAGTGATGCACCGGTAGGCCATGATTGTGACAGTGTGCAGATTCACCTGCAGCATATGATTGAGCGGGATTGCAAGAGTACATAGAAATTGTCGATTTGGAGAGAGTCATGGATGATTGTGTACTTGATGTATGCTGTACTGGGTGATAAGTCATGATCATGGAATGGAGAGATAGAGAGGCATGGCTTCACGTTGTGTTCTTAGGTGATGGAAGAGTTGAGCACCGAAAAGAGAGAGATCAGAGGAGATCAGGGAAATCATCATGAGAAACTGGGACTTAAGAAAATGTTTTGCCTGAGTCAATTGACCATCCCCAATTGGGCAGGTACCAGTCCTGACCCGGCGAGTTATAGCACTGGTTAGAGGTCAGGTACATCCAATCAGGCACAGCATACCCCACATTTCTCAAGTCTGCTTGTATCCACTATGCGATTGTCATCTTGATCCATCAGCTGGCTCTTTCTCGTCCACAACTCTACCATCTTTGAAAGAACACAATCTGAAGTGATCAATCTCAATCGCTCAATGCTATCATCATGAGTCAACACCAATTGCAGCATACACAGAATGTAGCATACATAGAGTACAGCATCTACTGGAGATTGACTGTCGTCCTTTCATTCTCTCAATTTCGAGATGGCCACTACATGTAGGTTCAGCTTCTGGCGTTCGTCAATACAGATTGAACACGACCAGGCAGTTCTGCATTGAAGTTTGCATGGGAAAGGCAACTTGTCACATTCCCACGGTTTCGAGTGAACCAACACATGAATAGAGTCTCAGCCCTGGGCAGGCCTGCCATCGACCGCCTCTAGATCGACCACCTCCCAGAACTCAAATCTCCCTGTAACATAACTTGCTGCAAGTGCATCTTTCAACTTGCTCGATAACACCTCAGAGTGCATGTCTGAGTTCACTCGTTCCTGGCCTCCAGGTGTATGTCCAAATTTGCTCACTCATTGTCTCCCAGTGCATCTCTGAATTCACTCAATCTCATTCTCCAAGTGCGTTCTCAAACTAGCTGTAATGGCACGGCTCCACATGACGTGTCCAGGGCTGGTTAATACCCGCTTTATATAGTCGGCTCGCCACGAGCCTTAGATCTCTAGTGATAATCTTACCTTACCATACATTTATACTACTCTACAATATTGACATCCACATGTGCAACCGTATCTTCTGATATACCTTCCTACGAGGCCATACATGGCGTATGCATTTACACTATTATCGCTCTTACAATTTCAGATACGTTTCGCGTACGGGATTTTATGAAATACCCCTTTCCGACGCGTCACGACACATGAACGCTGCGCGAGATATCATACAGATTTGGGAGCACTGATCGCAGAACCGAAGTGGCTTGATAAGTCTTTCAAATTGAGGGTAACTGTAGCAGAGACGACTTCGTGCGGATTCCAGAGGCCTCTCGGCCAGGGACGCGTCGCGACACCTACGAATGAGAAATCATACGGACTTGAGATCTACGAATTGCACATTCAAAAGAGGCAGGAATTGTCCACCCAATCGAGGTTAACAGTTGCACAGAAAATTCCGAGTTGATCCCAGAGGCCAACCAGCCTGGAGACGCTGCAGCGAATAAGTCAGTCGAAGTCATTGGCAACGAATTCATCCCACGAGAACTCGAAGGCTACCAATCGCCACATCAATGACATATGATAAGTTACCTTCCAATTGAGTCAATTGACGATTACAGGGACGATTCCAGAGCCCATGCGTCCACGGGAGTCGTATCACCACAAATGCGAAACCTGTTCCCGAGAATTCTTTGACCCATGTCCGACGAGCGCAATCGCATGCGAACTATTGTGCCGCCTAAGGCCACAATTGCACACCCAAGTGCACCTACGATTATATTCCTGAGCCGAGTGAAGCTGCGAATTGCACCTACCGATGATTACGGCGGATTTAAGCGATAGGCATGATTCACATCTAGCGGCACCACCAACGGCCATTCCAATCGCGATTACCATCTACACAACTCGATCGAGTCCTCTACGTTACTGATGATGTTAGGAGTATACTGCAGCGACTACGGAAGTCTTTTGCAATGATAAAACTATGAATACCGATTTATTTCGTCTATTGATGGGCAGAGTTCAGAATGGTCGATCAGCAATCACAGATCGTGTGGCAGCTCCGAAAGAGAGGTATAATAACCCCGAGAGTTCTAAAGTGGCTAACAGGTACGATTCGCGACTACAATTGTCAATTATCACCTTTGGCACCTCATTGGACGACCGAATCGGATCGTTGTGAGGAGAGAGAGCCATCTGCCCCAACTCTCTTCATTATCACCAAACATACGCCAACAAGCGAATACGGATGTGCTTATACGATGGCATACGAAGAGGGTTTTGGGATTGCAATTGCAATTTTTATTTGTAGCCGTGATTCTGAGGATCCACGGGGCTACCGGAGGATGGACCGTCTGGGCACTCTCAGGAGACCAGCAGATTTGGCATGTATTTCAAAAGCGCAGAGAGGTTCAATTGATGTGTCGTATCCCCACGTGGGAATGGACAGTATTTGGTTTTCAGACAGTCCCAATTGGGTGTAACAAGAATGTAATTCGCTCAGTGAGCATATTCGTACAATATGGTGGCAGCCGCGGTGGACCCACCGCGAGCTGAGTGTGGGTAACCTTGGTGCAAGTCCAGGAATTCTAGCGTCAACTTGCGAAGCATTCCACCTGTGGCTCTGCAACCCCAGGGTGAGCGGAAGAGGTGACAGTGGACCGGGGAGGCCCATCAGGCATGCCCCGGGAATGTAACTGGATCACGGCTAGGGTGGAGCCGTGTTCTGAAGGAGGTGGCGGTGTTCCGGATATTAAAATACTTAGAGCGAATGCCTTTGACGATCAACTGGCCAGTGAGGAGGTCGTTTGGATGTTCTTCCTAAGAGTGGGAGTTTGTATAGGGCTGCTGGGAGTGACAGTGGAGAGCATCTATAGTGGTGAGATAGGGACCAGGAACTGGACTGGCGAGCAGGGAGCAGCGGCGGTAGTTGCGGCACATGAGCGTCGACATGGGAACCTTGAATGACTGCTACCGGCACGCCGAGACACGAAGGTAGTACTGGACGCCAGTGCTTGGCTCTTCCATGGGCGAACCGTTTTAAATCCTGACTGCTGGATATTCCTCCTTACCGCTCCATATCTAGTATAAATTGAGAACTAATGTTTGCAGATGGAGCCGGTACCACGACAAAGATGGTGCCTACAGATGATGGAGGACTTATGCAGCGATTTTCGGAGATTTCATGGAAGTTTTCAGCAAAGCCAAGGTGGAGACACTCCCGCCGCATCGGCCAATTGCAAGTTATTTGGGGCCCGGTGACAATTTGCCATATGGGGGGACTTGCAACTTCTGGGAGTTAGGTTGAGCGATATTCACCCAATTGCGTGGATTAAGATCACGTGCTCAGGAGGCCGGATCATAGATTTGGACATAAAGATCTCATGCCATATGGATGGATCGATGAGTGGGTATTTTCTTATGGTGGACGATATGTCTCCGGATGGATTATGGGACTGCGAAGAACAGTCAATGGAAGACGGACATTATGGATTTTAGTATATATGACCTTTAGAGGGCTTACTGAACTACAGGAACAGTCACGGAATGCAGCCCATACGAGCGCAATCACGCACTGGGTGGAAACGAATGCCTGGAACCAACTGGATCAAAGCCGGAGATGGATCGCAGCCGGAGATGGATCGCGGCCAGAGATGGATCGCGGCATTAGAGGGATTGCGGCCGGAGAGGGATTGCGGCCGGAGATGGATAATATGAGATGGATCCCCTCCGGAGATGGATCGCGGCCAGTTATGAATCGCGACTGGATATGGATGGATGAAAAGTGATTGACCTCAGGAGATCGATCACGGGCGACGGATGACAATCAATCTCCTTTCCTATATGAAGCTACGAGGTTACATTCGAGCGCAGAATTGCAGACAAATGGTCTTCCGGCGGCATGGCTCCACCGAGTACGACCCCGAGCAGTATTCAGAGATGCCGAATTAAACAGCTATATGCCCGAGTCACAAGGCCGAATACGATCCCGAATCAGATCCCGAGTCAATGAGCTACCTCACATCATGAAGCCGTACGAGATTATTTCTTGGCGGAGGAACGATCATTTAAGAGGGAGATGACACCGCCGGAATCGCAATAACCCTTACCCCGGTTACTTACCATACCGGAAGTGGAGGAACGATGCACCTTGAAACGCATTCACCAATAGAGAACGGTGGCAGCGGCATGTGAACTCAGAGAAGTGATGGCAAACACACTTGCATATGAATCAAGAAACCGCATGTCAAAGTTACAATCCCGAATGAGATCCCGACTCAGTCTTGGTGATCCCAACTCAGTCATGACAATCCCGGGATACATACCTGCTACTGGAAATCAACTTCAGAAACAATCCTAGCCAATCGAGATGGCACCCGAAGAAGCCGTAATTGATTGGTGGTTGGCGGAGCTACCACGTACAAAAGGGGGATGACTGTACCTGTAATGGGCGGGGTCGGGCGTAGGTGATATTGCTAACACTAATGTGATATCAGAAACAAAACAAGGCGCTCGAAATTCGTTTCGAGGAAATCAAGACAAGACAAGAGTCGGAGCTGTTTCAAAGTCGTAACTTGCTTTGCTATACAAGAGAATGAGTAAAGAGAGAAGAAAAGGAAATCCCCCAACGCCATCAACACTCTCTTTATATACAATTCGTCTGCCACTTCTCGAACCATTCCTTATACTCCGATATACCATCCGAATCTTATCCGATGATCTTACACACCACTCCGTTATTCCTTATCGTAACAACCACGCCATATCGTTCCACGTCGCAACACCTCAAATCACTTCTTTATCTTACTAAATTATACCGCCACCATCTCGCCGCTTTCTCCACGTCTTCCAACGTCGCCGCCTTTCCGTAACACGATTCCTTCCACACCACCCGTATCTTTCTTCTATTATTCCCAGGTACCACCGTTCCTGCCTGCGCCGTGACAGTATCCCCCCCTTAGGCTCGAGGTCCTCCGAGAGCATTCTCCAAGGGTCCGGGCTTCCCTGGGTATTGTTTATGGAACTCTTCTACGGCCTGTAATCCATCGACAAACTTTGCTGGCTCCCAAGTAAGAGAATCATAACCCGTCCATCGGATAAGATACTGTAACTGACTCCGATACATTCGGCTGTCCTCAACGCTCGATACTTGATACTCCTCCTCACCTTCAACCTCCACTGGGGGTGGGGGGAGTACTACCTGAGCCTTCAACGGATCTTCAGCAACGGGATCCAAAAGTGAAACAGGTTGAACTCGATGAATCCGAATTGATGCCGGTAGATCTAACTCATAAGCGTACGGGGTTATTTGCTTATGTACCTGAAAAGGTCCCAGCCGTTTCCAATCCAACTTCCGAGTAGGACGAATGGTTCTTACATTCCTTGCGTCCAGCCATACCTTGGATCCGACTTGGATATTCGGTGCAGGAACACGTCCTCGATTTGCGTTCTCTTCCTGTACCGCTTGACTGCGCTTCATCTCAACTCGTAGGTGTTCATGAATCTGTTGCATCATAGCCTGAACTTGATCAGCCTCACAGCGTCGTTGATCCCGTTCCTGTGTAGGTTCTCCGGCAAAAGACATTCGTGGATCCATCCCCTGAACTGCAAAGAATGGGGTACACTTCGTTGACTCCGACGTCCCATTATTAGCAGCAAACTCAGCAAGGGGTAGCCACTGCACCCAGTCATCCTGTTGATAATTAACGAATACCCAGAGGTACTGTTCCATTCCTGCATTCATTCGTCCCATTTGGCCATCTGTCTGTGGGTGAACCGCAGTAGACATTCGTCGATCTATCCCCAACCTATTGCATATCTGCCCCCAGAAAACCGAAGCCAACTGAGGTCCTCGATCCGAAACAATAGTCCTCGGTAGACCGTGAAGGCGTACAACCTCTCGAAGGAACAGCTTGGGCAACCCTACCGCATCTATCGTTGTATGGCACGGAATAAAATGGCGCATCTTCGAGAGTCTATCCACTACTACCCAAACTGCATCAAACCCCTCACACTCAGGTAACCCAACCACAAAATCCATCGAAATATCCTCCCACGGCTTTTCTGGTACTGGTAACGGGCGAAGGACTCCAAACATTGCATGTCTTGAGGTCTTTGATCGTTGACAGCTATGACAGTTCCTTAAGTACTGATCCACCTGTTTTCGCATATCCTTCCAATAATACTTCCTGTCTAGAAGGTCGAAGGTTTTTGCTCGTCCGGGATGTCCTGCCAACGCGGTATCATGATGTTCTTGTATCAGTCTCAACTGTAACTGATCCCCCTCCGGAACGTAACGCTTTCCTCGATACCATACTTGTCCTTCTTGCTCCGTACATTCCGCTACTGTGATATCCTTCAAACTACCTCCCTGTCTTATAGCTTCTAGTATCTTATTGGGTAGCGGATCATCACTATATGATTGGTTGAAGAGATCGGATATCGGGGGAACCTCCTGTCCAGGCACACTACTGGCCGATACCCTTAATTGTTCCGGAAGATTCTGCGGTTTTAAAACCACCTGTTCCATATTTTTTAACCTTTGATCCCCCCTTTCAGGGAGGTCTCCCGGCCTTCTCGTCAACGCATCTGCTTTCCCATTCGATTTCCCTGGTCGATAAACAATTTTATAATCAAAACGTGTCAGGAATTCGGACCATCGTGCTTGTCGTCGGTTCAGGAGTTTCTTTGTCACAAAATATTCGAGATTCTTATGATCCGTTATTAACTGTAAGGGATATGCAGCGCCTTCACATTCGGGTCTCCATTCTTCGAGTGCCTTGATAATCGCCATTAGCTCTTTATCATATATATCATAATTGCACTCTGCTGGGGAATGTTTCTTTGAATAATACGCCACAGGATGTAGCACTCCCTCATCATCCCTTTGTGACAATACTCCTGCGGATACATAATCGGAAGCATCAGTTTCGATAATTATCTCCCTCTCATGATCAAAATGTCGAAGCACTGGTGCTGTTGTGAACGCAGTTACCATCATTTCAAAAGCTAATTGTTGTTCTGCTCCCCATACGAATGGTTCATCCTTCTTGGTCAACCTTGTCAGTGGTTCC
>Ga0307512_10001555_pt1 | contig 32167 bp, 26 predicted proteins | sample 14_EM_MG_FD_200267 | JGI IMG/M metagenome (GOLD analysis project Ga0307512, IMG submission 200267) | Populus trichocarpa ectomycorrhiza microbial communities from riparian zone in the Pacific Northwest, United States - 14_EM | ecosystem: Host-associated > Plants > Roots > Unclassified | place... | reverse complement strand
TAGCTGTTGCGTTCATAGTGGGTTGGGGCAAGCCCAACTTTTTATTATCATCTATCTCTCTCCACATCCACATCCAAGCACTTCTCCCATGCATTCCTGCAACAGAGACACTAGAAGAAAGCACACTGTCAAGGACCAATACATCCAACATCGGAGCCTGAGACAACCAGAATGTAAAGCATCTTGGGATCCTAGGGGCCGGAAACGAAGACTCTACAAGGAAATCTTGGCCTTTATCATAGGACAAAACAGGAAACCGAAACCATTGTGAGTTTGCCTGACTTATTTTCTGTTCCTATTGACTTACCTACCCTGTAGGATGAGCACTGATATGCGGTCACTGAGATGCGTAGCGCAATCCATTCCGCAAATAATCGGGCCATTCATACCAATTGAACAAACCTTTATTCAGGGACTCACCATAGATTCCAAATTAGAGATGCCCCCAGATCTCCTGGCGCTGTGAGTATCCTTTTTTTATCACATATATCGACTGCTTTCACGCATATACTTCACACAGACTCTCCAAAAAGGAGCAAATATAACATGCAAGATACTGCAATATTATCATGGCCATACCAAGCCTTGATGAACAAGTACAATTCACAGTCGAGTATGACTTTCTGGGACTGGGACTGGGCAAGTTGGCATCCTTTGTATGTGCTCGATATCTGTCAGTGTCATGGGGGTAGTTTTGATCTAAAGGCTTTTTATGAAGATATCATGGACTTATTCAACAACAGAGGATAGGCCACAGGAATGTTCTGTTGATGGACCCAGTAAGTGATTTTTACAAATGCATGTCCTTACTGACATAGAATTTTCAGACAGATCTTTGAACAACGTTCGACATGCCACATGACACAAGCTGCTGTATCCGGCGCAGACTAGGACGTCCCCCCTTACCCCTACTCCTTCGCTTCATATCCACCACCATCAGAACAGTTGGTCACCATACTACCCCCATCTCCCCTGTGTACAGATATTTCCCTGTGAACATATTGTTAGCCCATGACACTTTGTAGCCTGTAGTGTAGTCAATACTTTTTTTTTTATTCTAATATTTTCGAACATCAAAAAATGTGTGATTTCAATTTCTGGTAAAGATCCGGCGGGGAAGATGATACATGAACGCTAACGGATAGGTGATGATCATGCCTCAATTTCACCAGATTGCCCAAGATCACAGATAGGGCATACAAGATCCACTCTTTCTTGCATCATCCTTGCCTCAAAGTCACCAGATTGCCCAATATTATGGATAGATCATACAAGATCCACTGTTTCTTGCCTCGTCCTTGCCTCAAATTCGCCCAATATTATGGATAGATCATATGGTATACTCAATTTCCTGCATAGTCACGACAAAGTCACACCGATCTGATGGATACCTTACAAGATTCTTGGTCTCCTGGATAGTCTCACCCATCTCCGGCATAGTATCCAAGTGATGTGGTCCTTCCAAGTCCCTTATATACTTTTTGCACTTTTGCTGATGCAGCGGGCCATCCCCAAATCCCATCTGACGAGCACGTGGGTCAGAAAAGGCGCCACCACCACCAACTCGTCAAGTCAGCCATAAATATATTATGTATCAACGTCGTCGCCCACCTCGCCCCTACCGCCTCCGCCGCCCCTCGTCCATCTCCCCGCCACCCTTCGAGTCCCCCGCTCACCTCGCCTCAAGCCCTGCTGCCGACGTCACACGGACCGCCCCCCATAGCCGGCTGACACCACAAGTGCGCGCCGACCTCGACAGCCTTCTTCCCAACGTCTCGCACGTCGTATGCCACTCCTCGCAAGTCAGGGTCCTTACTCGGATCCTCGTGTTTCGTCGGACATGCTTACTGTTTATAGGAGTATTTGACCCGTTGTCGTATATTTCCTTATCACTCTTTCGTCTTAGATTTCCCGTTTCCTTTGCAGATTTTCCCGTTCTACCTTAGCCATCGGACATCGAACGCCATCTCGTTCTCTTCGACCCTGCGCCCGCCGTCGCGCCTTTCAATATTAATCCAATTCACTCACTGCTTTTATCTTGATCACCGGACTTTTTCACCCTACGACGCGCCGGCGAAGACCACTTCACTCCCTTTTTCCCTCTTTTTCCCCTTTTCCTGTTCTCACTGCTCGTGAGTGGGCCCTAGCATACACTGCCTCTGTGGACTCAGACCCATCGTATAAATACCCCTCTGCCCAGCTTCGCCAAAGCCAGGCAACTATGACCCACCCTCTCTTCTCCTTTTTCTGCGTGCTTTTCGTCTCTCGCCCAACCGACTCGACTCTACGCGCCGCCGTTCGACTCTCCAAACCAGCGCATCGTACGTTCTAGTTCTCACCCTCGTCTGATCTCCGCAGATCACTCCGCGATCCGTTATCGCAACCAAGCTTACCCGCCAGCGGTCGAGCGAGTAACACCCGCCATTCCGCTTCATTTACTCGCTCCATCGTACGTTCTTGGATCTTCGGAACGTTACTTTTGGTTATACTTCCTCTTGTCCTTCCTATTTCGAACTCACAAGTGTGGACTCTACATCTACGTTATAGCATGTAATGTGGATCAAGTTGGCGAGTAGCACGCTATCGCTGTGTGCTTGCTAGTTGTAAAATACGCCGTCCGGAACGCCCAAGTGGTTCCGAGCGAGTGGGGCCCAAGATTTATCGCGCTTCCGCACACTTTGGACATGGGTGGCAATGATCCCTTGCATATACGGGGTAAAATGGCCCCTGCCGCCTTTGTCCCAGGACCTCAGAGAGTGCCCAATCACAGCAGAATGAAGTCCTCCACCCCCAGTTCATTTCGATCAACTCGCGAATTACGGGCCCACAGTCGGGTGACAGGACATCACTGGCAGCGTTGAACCAAGTGGCGAGCCGACGTATTTTGTCTGATCCATGGAGTGAATTCGATGAAAAAGGTGTTTCGCAAGACATGGCGTATAGCCATTTCAGTCCTCATTTAAGCCAGACCACGATGACGGTCAAGCTTGACCTCATCTGGTTGAAAGAAGCCAGGGATGGATTCTAAGACCTTTCTTGCTCGCCACATTGTCCAGGCCGAGAAGTGTGTCGGCCAAGATGGCATAATCGACATCCTCTGATAATTTCGAAACCGCTTCTCTGGCTTCCTACCAGATACCCAGGTGAGTCCGTTGAACCTGCAGGTTCACCCATTCAGTTTCCAAATACGACGGAGGACATCGGAGGGACAGGAAGGCGACATTCTGCCGCAGAGGACACTGAGGACAAAATATAAGACACGAGGGAAAAGGGACCAAGCTGGTGGAGTCAGTGGTGAATGGTATGGGCTGTCGATCCAAATAATTGGCATAAACGTGACGAACCCATAGACCGCGGACAAAAGAGCCACGCAACAAATCACTGCGGTGAAGACCGTGTGATTGATGTCGGACAGATAAACGATGAGGCCTGCAAAGAAAAGGAACATTGAAAGATGTACTAGGGCAGGTAATGTTTCAACTACCTGATGGACGCAATATTTAAATATTCCATTTACAAAAAAATAACGAAGTCGCGCCCGCTCGTGTGGACTGCATTCTTCGGTCAGTGGTCCGGATGTACCGACGCGCCCATTGCCGCAACGACGTTGCTACCATCGCACATGAAAGACTGATAATCAAGCTCAAGAACCAGAATGTCTCCACCCAGACAGCATATCTTGGAGAGACGACAGCAGAACATAAGCAGTTCTACTTAGTCCATCATAAATGAATATACAACACTGTAGAGAGCGATATTCGTACGCAAGATGATGACCCCATCAGCATCCTTTCGCCAGCGTTCACACATTCTGCTATCTCCCTTCTCTGCATACCTTAAATAGACGGTGAAAAGTGGCCCCGAGTTTTCACGGTAGATGGGCTCATACTGTGATCGTTGAATTCCATGCAGCAGACGGCGGCCAGAGATCACTTACTACAAATGGAGGTTGTTCAATAAGTGTCGAAGTTAAAGCTAAGCCGCAGATAACATACCTTTGGTATCCCCGCTCTCAGGATCTTCGTTGTTAGCTCGGGACATTCGGATATTGTTTATGGGGATAGTGAAACGAGATTGGAGGTTGCAAAGTTTTTGTTGGTGGTAGTACGTAATGGAGGGGCAACAACAAGTCGAGCGACGCTTGGCGCCCAAGGTCAAACCATGAGACCCAAGAGCACGTGCATCCATGGTCGCACCTAAATCGCTGCAGTCAAGAAGGAATGATGATCTGTATTCGAAATATAGGCCGAGCTATTACGCACATTCCACATCAGAAACGTAGAATACAAGGAGGACAAACATATAAGAGCACAGGAAAATACGAACCAGTGGTGTACTGAGCACAGCTCCCAAATCGAGCAAAAATCACATTATACCACGAACGAACAGTGTCGTCGGAAGGGCGTTCTTCGTCAGGGAAACAAGACGAAATGTCTGTGCTCACTACATTCAACTCAACTGCCGGCTGATACAGTTAAGAATTGGCACTCACGGGATGATAGGGTTTAGCTACGCCTCGTCTAGACGCTGGACTTGTCAGGAGCACCATCCTTTGCTGCACTTGATACGGCCATGGGATCATGTTCGGGGGAACTCTGGTGGGCAATGGGAGGAACGGGAGGAATGGCAGTGATGGAGCTGGAAGTGGGAATTCCCTGATCGGGTGCGGCTTGGTTAGACTTGGAGAACGAAGGCGTGGGGAATGGTGGTGAACTCGGGGGAGTACTAATGCTGTGTGGAGGCGAGGGTCGGGAAGGCGGAAATGAGACCATGCGTATCAAGGGAGGAGAGGGAGAAACAGTGGCAGTAGCGCTACTAGCGGAGGGTGGGAAGGTCGGTTGGAGGATGGATACAGTGACCAGAGTCGGGTCATCAAAACCAGGTGAGATGGTAGGACGACGAGCAGGAGCTTGTGGTGACGTATTTGCGGGTGAACCGGAGGGAGTAACAAGGTTCGCGTAGGGTTGGGGCATCGCCGGAGGAGGCGGATAGGAGGACTGGATGATTGGGGTAGGCATGGTATGTATTGTTGGTTCATCTGCCGGTTGCGTTGCGGCATCATCTAGATGGGCCGAAGGAGATGAGAAGGGAGCGATGTCAGTAGAAATGAACTCAGGACGCGAGAAAGTGGGAGTAGATGATGTCGCGGGAGGAGGGGGAAGGAGCCAAGCGGCCTCTGCAATGGGTACGTCGGGAGCGTAGTGCTTCGGGTCTAAGCGATGGCCATGGACCTCACAGAGAGGATAAGATGATGGGTTGCCCAGAGGGCCCGAGAAGCTGCCGGAAGCATTGAGGTACGTGGGTGGGGGAGCATCGGCGCCTTGATGCAACGCGCAATAGTGACGCCTAATCTCCCTGAGGAGCGAAACCGTGAGGTTATCTGAGCCTTCACCACTATTCTGTGCTTCTTGAACAAGTTCATTCCACATTACACAGAAGTCGCGCTGCAGATCCGGAAGAGTACCACGTATGTTGAATTTGGAAAGTAATCGCACAACGGCGATGGAAAAGGACTCGAAGCGATTAGCATAGCGCGTGAACTGGACCAAGTTGGCGAGTAGCACGCTATCGCTGTGAGTTAAATAGTCTTGGAACACTATTTCCGGAACGCCTGTCGGCAGGTTGTGCCTAGCAAACCTAGCCCATGGCGCGGTGCGTCCCGGCAATTTTGCGATGATGACGGCAATGACGCCTCGGATATATGGGGTGAACCGTCCATTGCTGCCTTCGTCCCAGGTTCTCAGGGAATTCCCAATTTCAATAGAATGAGGCGCTCCACCCCAGTTCAGTTCGATCAGCTCGTGAAACATGGTCCTCGGAACGGGGAGTAGTACCTGACGGGCAACATTGAGGCACTTAGTGAGCCGACGGACTTTGACCGATTCGGGGACAGAATTTGATAAGAGGGTGTTGCCCAAGAATTGACTCATCGCATTTTCGGTCATGACTTGGGCTTGATCAGAATCAATTGTGACCTTGTCTGATTTGAGGAAGCCGGGGATAGATTCGAAGACCTTTTCTAGTTCGTCATCTTCATACAGATCAAATACTGTCCACTCCAAGATACGGAAATTGATCTGCGCTGATTGTTCCGAAATTGCGTCAAGGAATACCGACAAATTACCCCGAACCTTCTGCCGACGGCATAGCTCCATCCATTTCCGAATACGATGGTGGTCTTCGAAGGTAAAGAAAGGCGACAGGATGCCGTGGAGCGCGCTCATGATGACATACGAAAACCGAGTGCACAGGAACCAAGTTGGTTGGGTTAGCGGTGAATAATATGGGCTGTCGAGCCAAACAAATGACATAAATGTGATGAATCCGTATATCGCCGACAAAAGCGCCACACAGCAGACTACTGCGCTGAATACTTCACGATTTATGTTGAACAGATAGATGAGGAGACCGGCGAAGAAAATGAACAGGGAAAGATGGACCATAGCGGGCAATGCTTGTACCATAGGATTGACACGGAATTTGGTGATGCCACTCGCAAGGAATGAATGAATTTGCGCACGCTCTTTGAGGCCTCTCCCTGCGTGGTGAGAGACCTCGCGGTATCTGCGTGCCCACTGTTGTAACGATGTCGCCAGCATTGCGCATGTAAGGCTGATAACCAAGCTTAAGAGCCAGAGTGAGTTCACCCAGATAGCATATCTCGGCGGAGAGAACGCCGGAGGTCTGGGCAGGGTAGAGGGTACGGATGGGAGAGATGAGTTGGGGTTAGCCTGGAGCTCGTAGAGTTTCTGGAGGTAGAATGCAGAGGTATCCTCCGGACCTGGCCTGAGGTCTTGGATCGATGCAACAATAAGTGCGGCGATGACAGCAGAGAATAAACCGTTCTATGAATATCCTTACATCTTAATATGTAGCAGTGGATATGGTGACTTTCATACGCACAAAGATGACCATCCCGTCGGCGTCCTTTTGCCAGCGTTCGCACATCATATTGTCACTCTTCTCTACGCTGTTTGAATAGATGGCGAAAAGAGGTCCTGAGCTATCACCATAGATAGGCTCATCCTTCGGGCTGTGAGTTCATGTGGACAGAGGGTAGTGTAGTGGTAAATTACTGCAACGGTTGGTGTGTTTAATGACGCAATTTAGACCTGAGGCACAAAACTTACCCTTCGTACTCTCAGAGTCTTGGTTGTCAGCTTGAGGCATTGAGAAGAATTTTGTTTAGTACGGAGGAAGGATGTTAGTTTATGGACGTATGAAGGTCGTCGTAAGGCGACGTGCACACCAGACGACTACTGTATGAGTCTAACTTATGAGAAGTTGGTTGAAAAGCAATACTTTTAGCGCCCATCGGGTTAACCCGGTCCTCAAAATCCCGGATGAAGAGCACGTGCATCCCGGCATCGTGTCCAGGGGAAGTTCGCACAGAAGCCGTGGGTTCGAATCCCACAAAATCCACTTTTCAGGGGGGTTTAGTGATTAGCAGGAAACATCTGAATAGTTTCTGTTTCTGGTTTCCGGGTTTCCGGAACCTGGAAACCAAGGTAATTAATCTACACCAATTCTACGCAAATCCACTGCTTAAATGCTACGTTTCCATAGGTTTCCGGGGTCTCCATACATTGGGATTTGTTCAAATCACAGCTCTGGAAATCGAGCAGAATTCACGATCTACCATAAACGGCCAGGGTCCTCAGAAGGATGTCTGGGAACCGAGACGAAAGACCTATGACGATGTCAGTCGTTGGATGGTGTAGATGATGAGCGGTGCTCACCGGACCTACGAGGATTGATCGTGAGTCTTTCAGACCATAGAATTGTCAGGTGAGTCACCCGTCGCTGCACTCCACGCCACCGTAGCACCATGGTCAAATGAACTTTTGCAGGCAGCGGGAGGCATGATGGTACTCGAGTTAGGGTGAGGAATTTCCTCACCGGATGGGGCTTCGGTAAATCGGGATGGTGAAGGCATCGGGAATGACGGTAAACCCGTTGGAGGCACATTGCTAGAAAGAGGAGGTGGGTAGGATGAAAATAAGACAACGGGCACCACAGGAGGGGAAGAAACAGCAGTGGTAGTCCCGTCAGCCGAGGGGGAGAACGCGGGTTGTGGGGTGTATACGGTGGCTTCTAGAGTGGAATGATCAGGGTCAGGAGTCACCCCAGACGACATGGAGGGGTGACAAGCAGTGGCTTGTGTCGATGTACTGACAGCTGGATCGGAGGGAGTGACAAGACTCGGACTGGGTTGAAGCACCACCGAAGGAGCAGGGAAGGAGGAAAGGATGACTGGGGAGGGCAAAATATGTATTGTTGGCTGGACTTTCGGTTTTGTTGTGGTATTGTCTGGATGAGACGAAGGAGATAAGAAAGGCGTGGCGGTGGCTAGAACGGAATCATGATGCAAGGAGCTTGAGGTGGCAGGAGGACGGGGAACGTTCTCTACAGCTAGCACGACGTCATCACGGCGCACGGTCGAGTGTGAGTGGTGGGTGGGGATGTTGCACAGTGGATATGACGAGGGTTGCAAATTGTCAAAATCAGCGGTGGATTCTGCTAAAGTAGTCGGGGTGGCTTCGGTGCCTGGGTGTAATGCAATGTAGTGGTGACGAATCTCTTTGAGGAACGCTACATGACCGGAAATTGCATTATGGTTCTGGGCTTGGTGAACGAGGTTATTCCACATGGCACAGAAGTCGCGCTGTAGTTCAGGAAGCGTATCACGTGTGTCAAATTTGGAAATGGACAGGACAACTTTGAGGCCAAAGGAGTCAGAGAGATTGGCGTTGCGTGTGAAATGGATCAAGTTGGCCAGTAGCACGCTGTCGCTGTGTGCTTGGTAGTCGTGAAATACGCTGTCCTGGACGCCCAAGTGGTCCCGAACGAGGGTGGCCCAAGATTCATCGCGTTGCCGCACACTTGCAACAATGATGGAAACGATCCCCTGTATATACGGGGTAAAATGACCTCCGCTGCCTTTGTCCCAGGACCTCAGAGAGTGCCCAATCGCAACAGAATGAAGTCCTCCACCCCAGTTCACGTTGAATAACTCGGCAATTACGCCCCTGTGATCGGGTGACAGGACCTCACTGGCGGCGTTGAGGCAAATAGTGAGCCGACGTATTTTGACTGATTCACGAACTGCATTCGATGAAAGGGTGTTGCGCAAAAAATGGCATAAAGCCTCTTCAGTCATCCTTTGAGCGAGATCACGATGACGGTCAAGCTTGACCTCGTCTGATTTAAAGAAGCCAGGGATGGATTCGAAGACCTTTTCTTGCTCGTCATCTTCGTCCAGAACAAGAAGTGTCCAGGTCAAGATGCCGAAATCGACATCCTCTGGTTGTTTCGAAATCGCTTCTTTGGCCTCCCACCAAGTACCCGCGTAATTCCGTTGAACCTGCAGTCTTACCCATTTCCAAATACGACGGAGGACATTGGAGGTACAGAAAAGCAATGGTATGCCGCAGAGAACACTGAGGACAACATACAAAACACGAGTGAAAAAGAACCAAGCTAGTGGTGTCAGTGGTGAATAATATGGGCTGTCGATCCAGATAAATGGCATAAACGTGATGAATCCATATACCACGGACAAAAGAGCCACACAACAAATCACTGCGGTGAAGACCGTGTGATTGATGTTGGACAGATAAACGATTAGGCCTGCAAAGAAAAGGAACAGGGAAAGATGAACTAGGGCAGGTAATGCTTCAACCACCCGATGGACGCGATATTTAATCCTTCCATTTGCAAAGAATTGTCGAAGTCTCGCCCGCTCGTGTGGACTGCATTTTGCAGTCTGAGTAATCCGGATGTATCGACGCGCCCATTGCTGCAACGATGTCGCTACCATCGCACATGAAAGGCTGATAACCAAGCTCAAGAACCAGAATGTATTCACCCAGACAGCATATCTTGGAGGCGTGAATGCCGAAGGTTCGGAAAGAGTAGAGGATACGGATGGGGATGACACGTTGGGATTAGCCTGAAGTTCATAGATTTTCTCGAGATAGAATGCCGAAGTATCCTGCGGACCAGGCCTGAGATCTTGAATCGATGCAAGGATAAACGCAGCGAGAACAGCAGAGAATAAGCCGTTCTACTTAGTCCATCATGAATGAATGTACGACAGTGTAGAGAGCGACCTTTGTACGCACGAAGATTATCATCCCATCAGCGTCCTTTTGCCAGCGTTCACACATTCTGCTATCTCCCTTCTCTGCATGCTTTGAATAGACGGTGAAAAGTGGCCCTGAGCTGTCACCGTAGACGGGCTCATCCTGTGGTCGTTGAATCCCATGCAGACGACGGCCAGAGGTTACTTACTACAGAGGAAGGTTGTTCAATAAGTGTCGAAGTCCAAGGCAAACCGCTGATAAAATACCTTTGATATCCCCACTCTCAATATCTTGATTGTCAGCTTGAGACATTGAAGTTGGTATTGTTTATGGGAATAGTGAAAAGCAGGTTAGAGGTTGGAAGGTCTTTGCTTGTGGTAGTACGTAATAGAGGGGCAGGCAGTGGAGCGACGCTTAGCGCCCAAGATCAAACCCGAGAGCACTGGCACGTGCATCCAAATCCCTCCACGCTCCAGTCGAGAAGGAATGACGATCTGTATTCGAAATCTAGGCGTAATAGAGCAGTTGGGTGGTATGTACGAGGGCGATATTTGGTTACCTCCCCCTGACGCCCTTTGCTAGGAGAGAATACAACCGTATTTAAAACTTGAAGACTTTACCTGCCACTGGCACTGCCTCGTCCTGAAGAAGTTTTGCCATGATCAGGTTGGTTGGACAGAAATCGTGTTCAAGCGTGTTGTCTGTGTCGCTACTATGATCAATGTTGCTCTCAACGTACTTGCACCAGATAATCTAAATTACACACCATCGGTTTGAATCGCATCAGTCGACAGTACAAGGGGAGGTGTAGGTCCCCTCAATAGGCCAACGTGGCTGGGGCGCATGATCGATGATCACTGGCACCACCCATCCCTGTAGGGGTCTCCTAGCGAACCGCGCTGTTACCAAACCTTGTGGACGGCGGCGCAGTGTTTGTCGAAGGCAGTCCTAAACGATCGTCACAGTGAGACCAAGATATGACGCAAGGCCAAGAAGTCCTGATACGGTTACGGCGAGGATGCAGTCGCCGATGTTTCCAGGTCCTTGTCCTTACTCCCTTATTCTGCACTGGCACGCTCGAGACCGACAATGCATGTCATCATTCGAACGCCACCTTGGGCTTATACGCACTTGAGCGGCTCTCCGTGGTTGCCACGGCATTTTCAAGAGTCGCAGAGTCGGTTGGCGAGATCTAGGGCGTATCCGTTTCATGACCCGAGTTCTTATGCGCACATAATGAGGAAACCTAGGTAGCGCTGACCAGAAGCGGAATTATATTTGCAACCAGTTTAATGGCCCTGCCATGTGGTCGAATAACACACCGTAGACTCGGAGGTCGCGCCGCACTCCGCGCTATTCTGCGTCCGTGACAGACTTCTCCAAACTTGGGCTAACTTTCATGAGCACTGCACCTACAGACTCGGATTCCTTGACAATAATTTAATCCTGGGGACGTTATTCCACGGCTTCGGACAATAGGTTCGAATCTGAGGTCTTTTGAGGTAGGGGGTGGGGCGAGCTTGAAATTCAAAGCTATTGTTGCTGCATGTCACATAGCCCAACTTCACCGCGTACTAGATTCTCGTAGTCCGCATGGCATACGAACTTCAAAAAGCTGACACACCAATTTAGCGAAGCCACAGCAACGTAGACGAACGTGGTGTCATAGGTCCTGCTGTTGGTATTAGGCAATGGTCTGGTATTTGGCGTTGTAGTAGCGAAACAAAGAGGGACATTAGAGGGCAAACAACTAGGGTGGAAGGGACCGGAACTCTGTGTGTCGTGATTTGGATAGGGCGATGTCTAGGATATGTGGGTATCAATGGTGTATTAATCAAGGACGCAAGTGACCAAAGCTAAGGCCCGCGTTTTATGAGGCGGACCACAGGGAATTTGTTATCCACAGTTGGGTTCTGCTCCACCTTCTGGAGTACAGAGGCGCGATCTCGAATCATATCAGCGAGCGCGATTGGGTCCAGCGTGGGGAGCCTGAGGGAGCGTCCCCTGCAGAGCTGCAGGAGCGCTCGGGTGACGTATTTCTCTGGCACGTCCGAGTCTGGAACAAGCGAGTGGCCTGCCTCCGACGCGATCCTGCACTTGGAGACCACACCCTGCAATTTTTTAATCGGCATTGGGGAATACGCGACATAGACGATGCCAGAAAGGAGCGCCATTGGGTCGAGAGCGGCCAGGGACTGCGTGCACTTTTTGGAGGACTCGCGCCAGCCGTCCACGGTCTCGATGGCCGAGTTGCACCACACCTTGCCCTTGAACCGTCGATGTTCGGAGATTACCAGGACCCACTGTGGTGGGAAACCAGGGAAGTTGTAGAAGGCGACACCGACGTGGCTGTGGTAGGTGGGCATGGTTGAAGTTGGGGCCATGGTGTAAGAGAGGATGGACGGATGGGATGTGGGCGCCGAATGTGAAGGTGTTGTCAGGGCTGGGCATTGACGATTGAGGGAGGGGAGCCTTTTTCTAGGATCAGAAAGCTCGGTCAATGTAGGGTGTGGATGGGTAGACGGCCACAACGAAAGGTAAGGCAACAGACACAATAATTGTCGCGTCACACTTGTGTAATCACTTGGACATGCGGCCACAGAAAACTGGAAAACATTTTGCGGTCACGGTGGCATATTACTAGCATGGGTTGGGGTAGGACAAAGGCCGCGGCGGTCTGGGGCATAGACCGTAGCTAGTAGCGACTGGTTAATGAAGCATGGATAAATGAGTGTAGATAGGATAGTTACCAGACGTAGGGTGAACAGAGAGGATCCTGGAACTACTGTAGTGTCGGCTCGGCCACTGGAGACAGGAGAGGCCCGCCAACTCGGTAAAGCCGGCCCGGTATTTCAGTTTCTCACGAAGCCTTTCGGCCTACTGACTCGTCTTCATTCATCGGCTATGAGCCCCTGCGGATACGAGCACATGCAAGGGAGGAAGCAGCCCTTGACTTATTTCCTGGTCTGAGATGATTGTGAAGAGTGATTTTTACGCGCTCGTCTTCGTCGCCTTTGTGGTGGTTATGCAGGGCTTGACAATTGTGCTTGTTGCGGTGGAGCCCTAACTCGCACTTACCGAAGCAACCTTCAGTTGCAGTCGTTGGAATTCTCCTGGGCCAGATTCAGAATGCGTTGTGCAATTTTCGCCTTGGGGAAAAAATCATGTCACCCTCATTGTCAGATATGGCCGACCGAGTTTTCAAAGGTCCCAAGGTTCAAAGTCATGCCATGATCAATCCAAGCAATGAGCACGAACTAGCGTCAATATCAAAATATCATTCTTTGTTTTCTTCCGAGCCACAAACAAGCTCTCCGAGAAATATATTACGATATGGTGGGGAGGGTACATTTATCATACTGCATGGGAACGGGAACGTGAACGTGAAAAGAAACAAATGTGGTATGCATCGCACTGTCGTAGCGTCTCGTATCGTCAAGCGTTAATGGTGTGGGGTCATGGATGAAAATCTGGCGTCACAGACAGCTCTACGTTCACGTTCATGCGTCGCCGGTAACGATCCGCGTTACCGTTCTCGTCGTCGTCACCGTTACACTTGTTGTCGTAATCAAAGTCGTCACATCGCCGTGCCGGACGGTCTCAGTGGACGAGAGTGGTGGGTTCTTGACGACCTGCTCACGCCGCGGCGCGCGCAATCGCCAGTACGTGCTCATGTTGTTCGCGTCTTTCGTCAGGAAAAGCTGTATTACCCCCTTCGTTTAAACACGAGTAGAACAGGGGATTGGAGGGAACGTACCGGTGCTCCTGCGTAGCCTCCCTTGAAGCCCAGGGCCATGTCTGAGCGCGGCAGCCGAATACTAACACGACAACGAAAAAGGGTTAAGCAATTTGCGGGAGCACAACAATGCGACGACTTTGTCAACGTACCGAGCGTAAACATCCGCGTTTTCATCTTCGCCATCCTCCGCGCTTCCATTATCCATAACCTCCATTTCCCAACATGTGGGGAAATCCCCAGTGACGACTTCCACACTTGTTTCCAGAGAAAGTCCTTGCATGTCTTCAAGGGCGAGGAAAGAGCCGCTGCTGACGTTCTTCATGACAACGCCGGCACCACAAGCCACGAACTCCCACTTTTGCGAAACGGCCAACTCCGTCAGCAACCCTCTTAACAAAGGAAGGAAAGGTAAAAACGTGCGCTCACTTGCTGGTTCTCCCACCCATGCGACCCAAAGGCGATCGGCGACCGATTGTCCGCGCTGGATAGATCGAGCGCCATCCCCCAGCGAACGTCTGTCACCGTATAAACGCCATGATCGAACTTCCGCATCGGCTTCTGGAGGGCCGGAGGCATGGCGGCCCGACGCAGCGACCCCGGGATCCTGGTCGGACGCTCCGGGCGCACGTCTCGCTGGGCCACCGCGGTCGGCACCGACGCCGGCACAGGTGGTGCGGGAGCTGGTGCTGGCGGCGGCGGCGGCGCTGGGAGTAGCAGTCGAGAAAACGGCGGCGAGTTCTCCTCCGCGTGCTGGTCTTCCTCCTCTTGCGGGCGCTCGTACGCGACCTGCGCTTCGACGCCGCCCCAGTGTACGCGCTTGCCTGGGCCGCGCTGTGAGCCTTGCATGATGCGGTCTTCGTCGTCTTGTGTGCCATAACCCTGGTCTTCGTGTTCGCCGGTCAATGGGAACGGGACGGGCGATGCCATGCGCAGATCGTCGAAAGTCGGGTGTGGGGTGTCTGGACGTGGGAACTCGAGGGAGGAGGAAAGATGTTCGGAGTGCGTGTCGGAGGCTTCTTCGAGCAGTGTGGAGAGGCGATCAGAGGGGACATGTGGCGCCTGATCAAGCGGGCCCGGGTACTCCTCTGTGACGACGGGAGCGTCCTGGGGAACGGGCGCAGCCTCTTCGGGAGTTTGTTCTTCGTCGACGTTCGTGTCTTCCTCCTCGGTGTTCGTGTCTTCCTCCTCGACGTTCGTGTCTTCCTCCTCGGGCTCTTCGATAGCGACTGGAGGTTGGTCCGGACCGAGGACCGGCGACTCGGGGATGATCGCAGGCTCCTTCGCGGCAACCGGCTCCTCCGATGAGACGGGGTCAACCTCCGGGAACGCGTGCGTCTCCACGCTCTCGGTGATCTTCTCGGGATGCTCCACCGCCAATTCCTCCGTTGCCTGATCCGGCTCTTCCACAAGAGTCTCGGTAGTCGGCTCTGAAGAATGGAAGATGCCGGTGGCCTCGCTGTCGCTACCATCACGCTCAAGCCCCGGCGGAAACCGTAGCTCGTCCAGAGGGCCAGCCTCTGCATCTTCGTATACCGTCATCTTCCGGTCGTGCAGCACCCGTGCCTGTTCCTCCAACGTACGCTGCTCCTGACGACGTTCCCTGGTCTCCCTCGCGATCTCTTCCACATGGTTGCGAACCGAGCCGATCGCACGTTCCATGGCTGCTCGCGCGACGGCCCAGTCCGTGCGTAGGCTCGATTCCTCCTCACCCGTCTCTTCGAGCTCACCGGGCATGGCGTCGCCAACGTCCTCTTCTGGGGGCACCTCCCGCTGAGTTGCCACCACCGGCTTCACCGGCTTCGGTGCGGGAAGCGGAGGGGACGCGAGAGAGACTGCAGTTGCGGGCTGGGCCATCGCGTTGAGCGACTGCCCTCGCATAAGAGCGAGCGCCTCACGCGGTGGGGGGGAATGAACCCGCGGGGGTACACGAGGTGGTTGGGGTAGTTCCGGTGGGGGCGTCGAGCCGCGGGAAGAGCTTGGTGCATTACCCATCCTGTCTCGTAGCCGCAGGCGGTAGTAGCGATAGTAGGTAGCGGGATGTGTGGGGGTAAATTGAGGAGGGAAGGGGCGAGAGCTCCACGAAGCAACGACGCTTTTGTGTCCGGATTACCTGCGCTTTGCGCGTGTATCTCCTAGTTTGGAGCCACCCGCTTGGGTTGTGAGAGGGCTGCCGGGTGTAGGCAGCATGTCGTTCATGTTTGGAGTCGAAAAGTTGTGATTCGTGATAATGGGGCGTGGAGCCGGACATCCCAACACGAGGCAGTCGCATGTCGTATTGTTCGCGGCAGTTTGTAGCCTGTCTGATGTGCGTGTTCAGTGTCTTGGCTCTTGATGCAGCTTGATGGGTTGAAGCGCCGCATGGCGCTGGTAATCCACGCTGTGTATGCGAGGGGGGCGGAACTGCGTTGTACCTTGGTGGCAGGTGGCAGGTGGGCAGGGAAGACCGAAACCAAAAGAAAAAAGGTGGGCACTCTGGGGGTCTGGGTTGTGATACGGCGGTGCTAGGCACCCCTCATAACCCTTCACTCTTCGCCCGCTGCTGTGCTGTACAGCAAGGTGCGTTACTCTTTAGCGATCGCTTGCTGCGGGTCGAGCAAACCACGTGATTGTTGAAGACCACGTTTAATCCACGCGCATGAACCGAACCCTGATGTGCGAGGCTTGCATGTTTTCGTGATGGTGACCGTATCGAGGTGCTAGGCAGTCAGCGCAACATACAGAGGGCGAAACCGTCAAAATCGAGATCCCCGGGATGCTTTGCTGGATATGACTTCTGGACACACTTATAGTAGGGACGTCATCTTCCCGCTTCTCCTACTGTAGTACTACATATACCTCTCTAACAAGACTCGTGATCCCACCCATTAACGAAAATAGTTTTAGATTTTCGTGTTTGCGATCACGAAGTATGGAGCCGTCACGAATCCTACCGCAGAACACGAATGACACGCCCTAAGGCCTAAGGGGGCAATCACAATTTAGAGGTGACAAACACTGCGGGCTCGGAAACCGGATCTCAACTTTGGCATGAGGTCTTGAAGTTGACCCGTAATCCCCCGCGGCCGAGCTAGGCTTGGCGTTGCAACTTGCTTCCAAGACGTGAATGCGTGAATGTGTCGCAGTGCACGGTGAACAGGATGACGGCGACGTGTCTATCATGATCAGTCGGGGATTTCTGGGACTGATCATTGCGGCGATCTGATTTTGAACCAAAATCAGTTCTCATTGCGCTCGGGCTTTGCTCTCTTCGCCCTCCAGGGTTCGCTCGTGCTTCCCACGTGTACTGTACTGCTATACGCACAACGCGGCTCGGATCGCACCCTGATCGCAATCGAAGAAATTTGCCCCTTTTCTCCCCTACCCTCCCACATTAAGACCGTGTTCCCCGAAACCCATCTAGTTTCCGAGCAGTCGAAACTACAGTATGCTTCACAGTTCGCGGAGGGCAAAATAAAAAATCATGCGTTCTGGACCTGGAGGACGGCTGTGCTGTACGGCGGAGGCTTGTCTCTGACGTAGGCTTCCGGATGATCCACTGATATGAGATTAAGAGACAGGGTGAACGCGTGCCCGCACAGCAAACACTTTCACACATACGATCGGGGACTGTGGAACGAAGAAGATATTCTGAGGGATCGGTTGGGTGAGGTGTCGGCGTTGAATACGGTGGGGGACTGGATTCGTCCGTGATGATCATTAGATCCTCTGAAAGACTATCATCCCCACACTCCGTCGCTTGTGCTGCACCGTTGTCGGCATGCTTCAAGGCGGCTAATTTCCGGGCCTATTAAGAACCCCCCGAGACACGGAATGAGCCATTGCGTAGCACGCAGACGAGGATATACGCACCCGTTTCTGCGCCCGACGCTTCTTGATGCGCTTATAAGCATATCCGGCAAGAAAAACAGTAGCGATGATGAGAACAACCATACCGCAACGTGAATTGGGCGGGGGACGAGAATCTATTTATAGGGAGGGCTGCCAGCTGCGGAGTGACCATCCGGCGGCTGCTTGATGATCATTGGTGGGAAGATAGGAAGATAGATACGCTGTACACTACGTGCTAGTTGTACTAGAAGCGCAGCACTCAAAGTTCAAAGGACCATATGAACGGAGGATTTGTCATTTTGAGCACGTGTCGATGGAGCCAACGCGATCGGAGATTGAAACGAAACGAGAAAAGTACTTTAAGTACACCATCATGATGCATCACGGCGCTGTGACCCCAGCATCCAAGGCCACGGAAAGTCAACCAGGGGGGCACCGCCGTCCTGGTTAACTTTCCACGGCTTTGGATGCTGAGGTTACAGCGCCTGGGTGGGATTCCAGTTAGGCTGGTGGGCTCATGGACTTCCCAATTGAGCACATTTCAGACGTTCTTGATACCTTGGATAGCTGGGGAAAATGGCCAAAAGTACATCTCGCAACGAATACAATGATGCGAAGCACAAGTTGACTCCCTTAACAAAAGCGAAAGCCAGAAATTAATGTGCAAGGCAATGAATCAGCTGGGACAGAACGCCAGCTGTCTAGTGGCATTAGGGCAGTGGCACACCTGTGAGGGAGAACCAAGGATCACACTATTGATCGAGTATCTCGCCCTATATCCTCATAATCGCCTAGGTATACGGGAACAGCCTCTGAGGCAAATAGATGCGGAGGTTTGCGAAGGGTAAGACAAGGACATCGAATTTATCAGCCGAGTGCTACATGGAAAGTTACGTTACAAATAAAACGGGCACAGCAGTAATGCTCCTGGCAAAAGGCGATGCAGATCCTGGAGAGGAATGCCCATTAATTTTGCTGGGATCTACGTCGCTACACCTTGGAAGTACTTCGAGCGAAGAGGCTTCAGAGATTCCTCTCGCACAACCGCGAGCCATTCCTCGCAGTCGTCGATATTCTCCTGCGACAATACGTCAGGAGGTCAACGATAGTCAAGCAAGAGCATTTCTCACTACCGAAAGGCCAAGGACTTCACGAATGTCTTCCAATACTGCATTCATTGAGCCCAGTATAGCCAACTCAGCATCCGTGAGTTCATGCTCTGGAACGGTGTTCTCAGAGAATCCACCAGGCGACGCAAGTTCCATATGACAATCACAAGCGCAGACGGGGCGATCTGTTGTATTTATCACTTTCAAAAGGGAAAGCCGGCGGTGGATGACTCGCTTGATAGCGCAGCTGATGGCAGTTGCCGTGAGCAACGACACCGGAAAACGCAACATATTAGGCCCTACTAATATAAGCGGGACAATCTGGTGTAGCGGAGTTAGGATGGCACATACAGTGAGCGGCAGCGATGAGCTGCTTCCATGTCTCGCTGAGCACCTCTTGCCACTCACGCTCAGAACCCAAGGTAAGACGTAGCGTCGGGAGCGCAACGTGCAACTCGTCGAGGAACTCTTGAGGAGTTGGCATCCCGAGGTTATACGAAAAGTGTTTGAGTAATTTTCGTTGAGCCAACTATACAGTGTCAAGACGTGGTGAGTCCTTTTCTTGGCCCACACACCTCGAGATCCTCGGGGTACATTTCGTGGTGCACGAGAGCCAAGAAATGGCGGCCAAAGATAGGTTTCAAAGGGGGGAAGCTGTCTCGATGCATCTGCGTTTAGAGGCCCTTCAATAGGGTGAAATGTAGGTAAATGGGGCCCTCTGAACCTTCACAGCGAGAGCGATCGCAGCGATAGCATAATCCCAGATGATCATGTCTTTACCTCCTTTTAGCGCCTCGTATTCCCTTGCGCCTGACTGATCCTCTCCGCTAACTTTTGAATCTCTGGCTTGAACGAATGAAAAGGACAAAAAGATGAGTGCTGCAAGGAACCGTGAATCCTGATGGACAGTCATTTGTTCATGCAGATCATGAGAATGTACCCTCCCCCGGATCGATGTAGCTGATGGAGAGCCTAAGGGTGGCTCGACCTGTGCCCCAAGAAAATGTCAGCAATGTACGTGAATACTCCCATTGTAAAGGTATGCACCTTAAGTATCCACGCGATGACTTCAGGGACAAGGGTGTCCTGGAGGGTAAGATCCGGGTCAACAGGCGCATCGAGCCCTTCGCTTTGGTAGAAGCGGGCCTCCCTCCTTCGTAGAGACATAAGACGTGCTACCGCTGCGTCATCATGACTCCAGAAGACGCGCGGAATATCGGCTTCGGGAAAGTCTTGCACATCAAGGATTGGAACTGGACTAAGATCCGGAGGCGGTGTTGCTCTTTCTGTAGGTGGGTAGGAAAAGTCGAATCCACAGGTAGAACAGGGGTGGGAGAGCGCGACATCTTTATGATCTGGTCCATCCCTGAATGGAGAGTGAAATGGGGACGGGCACTGCACCCATTTGCTGGCATAGCAGAAGTCTGAGCCTCGGGTATTCCGGACTGGCGATGATACCGAGCGTATCGAGTGTGTACCTGAGATAGCCGAGGAGTCCGCACGAGGAGATGATATTGCAGACAACTGTGAGACGTCCAAAGAGAGTCGCCTTCGTTTCTTCGGGGGTGAACATAGTAGAACATCCAGACAGTGAGATGGTGCAGGAGAAGCCCCATCTGATGCAGACAAGTATGAGTCAGAAGGGACCCTTTCATGGTTAAGACCCGTGGGAAGAGTATTGGAGCCCAAAGTACGTGACTTTCGCTTGATTGGCCTTGGATCACAGTCAGCCTCGTAAGAGACAACCGCGTGAGTGAAGTCATCAGATGTGCCATCACTAAGCGAGGAAGATCTCTGTAGTTTCCGCAGGGGAAAGCCCGAGGGACAAGGACCACAATTTTTCGCCAATGTTGGAGCAAGTGCCGAGTCAGAAACCTTGCCGTAAGCGAAGGAGACCATCTGAGACACGGGATTAGGGTTCTCTTCGAGCAAATCGGATTGTATGCGCATACTCTCCGCAGTTTTAGGTCGGTATTGTTGATCAGCAGCCTTCTCCAAAAGGTAGTCCAGGCATTGGGCAAAGGAAGAATGACCAGGGGTCGGTCTAAAGAGCGGAGCCACATCGCTACATCGAAGACGGTCGGAGCTCGTAGCATGCAAAGCGGGCGACACTCTTACAGCAAGTCCGCAGGGAGAGCTAGACGCAGTAAAGGAAAGGTCTGGGGTGCTCGTAGCTGGGATGGGCTCTCCAGAACGATCGTCCTGCTGAATGATGCTCGAATGAGAAAAAGAGACACCGGTCCTGTGATCTAAATTTCCTTCTTCTGGATAGGTTTCGTCGGAAAACGGCGTTGTTGGGTCAAGGAAAGGTTCATATATGCGAATGTAGGAGGGGGAGTAACAATTGTAGCCGTCGGGCTCCAGCTCAGACTCAGACATACCACTCCAGTGAGTGTCTATATGCGAGATGTATATGCGAGCCAAAACGTTGATTCCAGAAGCCAAGTCCCGAGCTAATGACGGCACGTATCGTACCAGAAGACAAATAGCACGGATTGAGTTTGTTCTACGGGGGTTTGATCTTTGCTGTGCACTTTGTACTTCTAGTGAAGTGGGGGCAGAGACGTTTGAGTACTCCAAAGTCCAAGCATACAAGTGACAGAAAAAGTGTCGGCCCGGTTTTTCAGCATGTGACATCTGACGTAATAGGCACTTTTTATTATTATTGGAAATCGGTTTTTGTGCGCCTCGGGGTACGGAACCCCATGTAGCGCTTCGAGTATGTACATGAAGCTGGTGTTGGTATACAATAGGGTATGATAGTGGTATGATGTAACTAGGTAATCTACCCCCATAACAGAGTTATCATTGTGTAGTGTCTACTGCGGTGTAACGGACGAGCGCGGTAATAGCGCCAATAGCGCGCCAGGTTGCCATCCTGAAATGGGTGGGAGCGCCGGCTCCATGTTGGACATGTATGAAGTTCTACTCGCGTGGGCAAGCCCGTGTGTTGTCCTGACACTCGAGTTTTATTGAGAGCACTTGCGGCGGTGCGGCAAGTGCTCTCAATAAAACTCAAGAGGCACTTTGCATTTGTTGGAATCTTGGTTGGAATAGTGGAACAACTCGTATTAGAGCAACTTAAATGCGTTTACAGTTCAGCTAATATACAAGAATTTGAACGTCACCGGAAAATTACAAGGGACTTGGGTAACTATAAGACGGACGGAAGAACACAGAGGAACAGTATAGAGAATTACCGTATAAATGAACCCACTTTAGGTAATGACGAGCCTGAGAGCCACCTCCGACTGGCCGCCTACAATCTCTGAAAGTGTGGAGGACGATGTGACGATCTCCGACCATCTGCCGTCGATCTGCTTGTAGAAAGTGCTAGCAGTGCGCGCGCGCTTAATATCCTCCTGCTTGAGGACGCTAGCAACATTCCAACGCAGCGCGAGTAGGCGCATCGTGGGTTCCACCACAGCTGGGGGGGTGATATCGCATCAGCATATTTTCAAATGAGAACGGAGCAGCGTACCAGAACTGGTGGCCAGCTGCGTTCCCTCTGGCGATTTATCATATACGGAGACGTAGACATCGACCTTCGCGGTCGTGGATTCCGGGCTCTGTGGCTTTTCATCACCATGAAATTTTCGATTTAGTTGGGACTGTATGGCTTACTCTGTTAAGCATTTCATTCAACTTCGTCATGCGTTCCTTGTCCTTGTTCAACGCTGCGGTTAGCTCCGACTGCTTTTGCGTCCATTCCGCATCGAGCTGCGCAAGAGGTGATTGAGGCCAAGGAAATACGTCATATAAAGAGCAGTGCTCACGCCGAAAGATTTGAAGCTGTCCCGGATGAGCGCTTCTGCGTCCCCGAATGCTTTGACCATCGCGTGTCCTTCGAAGTTTGTCAAGTCGAAGTACTTGAGACTAGTGACAGCCTTGGTGGCGGCCTGCAGTGCGACCAAAGTTTTGTCGAATGCGCTAGTGAAGATTCCTGTTTCAAGGGAGATCATTTAGGGACGCGAGAATAACACTCACTCCTCTAGAGAGTTGACATTCTCGACGGTGGCGGCAGAGTCCCCGAGAGTGGTGAATTTATCTGCCAAGAAGCGACAGAGCATAATAAGAGCGAAGGCCTGGGCCTGGAAAGGCCGGCGAATGCGGCCAGCTTGCTTCAGGAGATCTACATAAGTTCCCGGCAGCGCAACCTTGCCAAGGTTCTGCAGTGGCATGTGAGAAGTCTGTTCAAAGACCCACGAGCGGAGACGCACCTTGAGTGCCTGAACGAGGGTGTCATATTTCGCCTGAACAAATTGGGGTAAAGTTGGTTGTTCCGAATCTATACCCTCCAAGACTCCGATGAGTCTAGGAAACGTCAGGCTCGGACGAGGTCAAATGAGTAGGAGAAGATACACACTCTGATGCAGCCTTCCAAACGGGCCTCGACTTCAAATGGTTCAAAATTTCTGGGTCAAGGACCGCGTCCTTCACCATCTCCATTGCGCCCTCGACCAGCATACTTGTCTGAATTGTGATGACCGTGAGCCACTGTGTGCGATATGTCAATTGAAGAGCGATGTTCACGTGAATATGGACCCACGTCTGGGGGAGACCCCTGGATGACATTGAGCTGTAACTTGTCCAAGGAGGTCTTCACGTCTCGTACATAGGAAGGGAATCTATCAGCACAAGTTAGTAACTGAAAAAAAGTGACGCATCAGTACATGCCTATTCGGATCTTCGGAGATAAAGTTGTGGATCGTGTTCCTCATGTCCCCAAGAAGTGATCTGTCATCATAGATTTGTGCCTCCTGGTGCTCTTGTTTCCGAGAGTCTGTATCAGGCTCTTGGAAAAGTCCCTAAACGACTGTCAGCGTGCCAGGATACTATGCATGACACGATGTGCATACCACAAGCTCTTGACGCGTATCAAACCCTTCAAGAGCTCTCGATAGTTCCGCCCTGTTGCTGGCCCAGCACTCGGCTGACGATACGCAATCATCAATGGAAGCGGTGTTAGCGAAGTATCGTGCTTTCTCGTCTTCTGTGAAGGCGAGTAGCTTGAACAAGATGCTGGGAAACGATGGTCGGGTCAGAGAACAGTTCCCAAGCACGACAGGGCCGGACTCACTCCTCCAACGGTTCGATGGCCACCGTAAACTTCTCAAAGCTGTCCCAATCTCCGTCTACACTGTTCTCCACTTTGGCGATGTAATCGTTAATCGCTCCGACAACATCCCGTGCGCGCTCCACCACCATGTATGAGACTTGTGTGTTGCGGCGGAAGGACACGACATCGCGTCCCACGGCTTGAAAGAGATATTTGGCTGCCTCAGTGGCGGCGGGGCACTCACTCCCAAGATCTGTGAGACTACGGAGCTCGATAGGTGGGACGTGAACAGCTGAATGTTCTCCAGTATCTTCACTGTTCTCAATCTTGTTGGGGAGGTTCACGGAGGACGCATGGGGGGTCACCGTTGAAGAGTATATATCGGGATTGCCTGAAGTATCGATGGTGTGAACGTACTCTTGTGTCTCTGTGGGGTGTCGGGTGGGAGCAGAGGGATCTTCGGGGCGACCCCTCCCGGGATTGGGGGTGCGAGGTTTTTCTGGGGTGTTGCCAGGGGAGCCTCGACTAGAATCCCCGCTGTTGAGGGATTCAGACGTGGAGATGTCCTCTGAGAGAATAGGCGAGCTGTCCCCTGACGAGGGTGCAACAGGTGGGTTCGTTTCTTCAGCGTACTGGTTGCGTCGTCCGGCGGTTGCAGTGGCGCCGCCACTCCCACGACTGGTGGGATTAGCAGATACATCGGGTTGGCCATAATTGGCTGGACCTTGAGCGTGGTCCTCATCATCACTACCCTCACTCCCGGAGGAACCCTCAGATGGCTCAGATGAACTCTCCCTTGATGAAACCGGATCGGGTGCGGTCGAAATTTGGGTGCTCCGGCCGCGTTCTCCTGGATGGGTGGAAGGATTACCTGTCCTAGCGGCAGGACGGATGTCGCCCGCAGGAGAGGGGCGATGGGTGAGATCTTCAGCTGTGATTTGGGGTGAGTGGACCTAATCGAGTAGCGTTCCACAGGGGGAGCGGATAGCAACTCACTCGATGGGGCAGAATAGAACTTGTCCACAGCTGGGGTAGACTGATCGGGTCCTGTTCGCTGGGTAGGTTGTTTGCCAGTATTAGTGCCGGTGATGGAGCCGCTCCTAGAAGGGGGACGGGGAGGAGGCGCTTTCTGTTGGGCGACACTGGATAGATGTCGTTTAGGATCTGCACCATGCATGGATCCGGCCGCTGAAGCTGCCGCCGAGGAACCTTCGCTCCGGTGAGAAGCCGTCGACTGAGTGCGGGGGGGTCTAGATGGTGGCCCCATGAGCAAGTTCGAGAGGGATGTATGTTAATGAGGGTTGGAGGGCGAGAAGGGCCATGTTATTAGGACTATATAACGCACGGCGGACGAACACGCGGGGTGGCACTCTCGAACCGCCCCGTGGAATGGACAGTTAAAGTGGGGAAAGTGCGGATGACACCACGTGCCTAGAGTGATATGAAGGTGCAATGCGGCAATTGTGAACCGGGCATATATCTGGCCTAAATAAGGAAAAGGTACGCAAATGCGAATTTGGATCCAGAGCAGATCATCTCGCGCCTCTTCAAATTAGTGACGTTGAGATGAGGAACGTGTAAGTTGGATACGAGTTTCGAAATCGAGGAGCAGCACCCTGACCCGAACGAAGCGTGTGCGCATGAGCCGGGATCAAGGTGAGGCAAAGGGGCCGTATTCACGAGGCTTCAGCTGGAGGGTTATTACGACATGACGCAGTCATCAAGACCAAGTTTGGCAAGTCATCGGAAAATACCCACGGGCCACGAGCCTGTCACAGTAGCACTAGCGCCGGTTTACCTAGCCCAATTTCTCATGCGCGATCGATCGAGCCGACAATTCTCTCAGAGGAACGCAATGGGCCACTAGCCAGCGAACTGTCGTAGAAATTCAAAAAAGAGCAGTGTCAAAAGTCCGACAAAAAATCAGACCAATTGGGCCAAGGTCCACTCGTGAAAAACAACACGGCAGCCGCATGTTGTGGATATAAACTCTCGGGGCGCTCCGCGAGGCCGCGAGGAGAGAACCAACAGAACACGTTGGATGTGACAAGGCCGGAACATAGTCGGAAAAAGAGTACGAGGGTGCCCCGGGCTCTAGCTTCACGTTCGGGGGTCAAAAGGGATGAACACGGCGGTGCGGTCTCGAGCGGCAATTCCCAGGGCTCATCTCCGTGTGAAATTTTACAAGGCATGTGACCAGCTGTGTGAAGCGAAGCGACATTGCACCTCCCTACGGTCGTGAGCGCAAGATAGAGGCGACTTCATTTCTTCCTTCAGGGGACAAACGATTTTCTTTTTTCAGATCGTTCCGCCCCAAAGCTACAAATTAATCACTTTTAGCGTGACGCTTCGTATTGTGCTTCTTTGCAGAACTATCGCTTACATGGGATGAAGCCGGCCTGATGAATAGTTCCTCATCGCTTAGTTGATCACTTCAAGTTCATCCTCGACAAGAAGGTAGACATGACCCCTCTATCCTATAGACTATCACGGAGGGGCCACTCTGTCGACAAACTTAATTCTGACCCTTTAAGCTCAACATACTGAGGCTACCGTCTACGTGGTCTCCGCACCCCTTGGAAATGAGTAATTAACCGTTCTATTCCCGCACTTGAATCCCATCATCGAGCTGCTGTGGCCCCAGTACTGTCCATCAATGTGTTAATCCTGCTTTGCACGAAACTGGATGTATGGATGTGTCACAATCAAAGGTGTTTAGCAGCCTAAGGTGCGACTTCAAGTTAACTTGAAGGTCAGATCGATGGTGGGAGAATTTTCCACCGAAAGGAACGAACCTGGGATACGGCGCGACTGTGGTCGGGCGTGTCGGCTAACTGGTGGGAGGCCCACAGGAGGTGACGTTCAACGCAAAGTGCTAAATCGGGTGAAATGGGACCAATCGTCTTGTTGTCCCTCATTTTCATTTCGCATCTTCCGGGCATATCCGCATATCCGAGACAGAAATGCTCAAATATACTGCCTTCCTTATCGATACGATTTTCACTCTAATACTGCCGAGGAAATATCACTACACAGGCAAAGACGCCGTAAACAAGCAACAGGGGTTTCGAGAAGGTTTCGGAATGAAGACGGATTCCGTCGACATTTGATCGGCCTCGAGATTCCGGGTGATGTCTCTGGGTTAGATCGCCAAGGCCGAAAGCATACAACCCTACAAACAGACGAATGGCCGCTGAGCGATCAAACCCGGTTACGGTTTTCGGACAGTATTCTGCCAAGTAGCAGAATGCCTCTCGACTGTTCGTACACGATCGGCCATGCTGGAACTACAAAGACTAAACCTTCGTGGGATCCATTTCCCCGACCGCCCTAAGAACTACACCCGACCCGCAGCACCTACGTTCTGCTGAATCGGCCTCTAGCTTACAGCCCGAGTGGATTGGCGTCAGTGGGGAGATGGCAGTGTTTAGCTTGGCCTTGTACTAGTAGGTCCCCGTATTGCGGACCGCAGTTGAGTTGATGAAGATGTTGCAAGCAGTAAGAATCAAGAGAACGTGATGGCTTCGATGGCTGCCGGACGGACCTCATTGACTGTGCCAAGACACCGCATGGATGAATAGCCAGTCACGATCCAAGTCTTGTCGACGGCAGAAACCGCCCACTTCTCGAGGGTTTGGTGTTGCCCAACGGGATCTCCAACTGCCGCATTCCGGAATTTCCTCCCGAATGGAGCTGAGGGCCTCGTTGACCAAACTACCAACCACGATTCTGTTTGCCCTAATCCCTACAATTGCGCCACAGCTGTGAATCAGAACAGCCCCGAAACGAGCGGCGAATTTTTTGCATTCATGGCGAGGACAAAAGAAAGAAATGACGTCGGCGGGACCTGGGTTAGAGGGTGGAGGGTATTGCAGCGACATGGTATAGCTAGTAACATGAGACATGGCGGGTGGGTTTGCCTCACGCACTGGCAATTTCCATAGGTAGCGCCTCAAGGCCATACAGCATCCGCCGAGGTGACACCAGCAACCGCGCGTCTAAGTTGTGCACGTGATCCGAATTAGGCTCTCTGGCAGAGCACGTCATGAGACATTGTGACGATTGCTTGGTCTCGAAATCGGGTTCCCATATAGTCTTGTTTCTTTCACGCACATTGCAAGTCACGAGTACCGTATTCCATTAATTGCTCTTTCCGTCATGGTGAACGAACAGGTGATCTTGGTGAAGAATGGACGCCGATGCCCGCCTTCTGACATGGAATGAAGGCAATCGAACAACGCTACAAGCCTTGTGGCCTCCTGTGTGCCCTAAAGGATTGATGTAGATGACCCCATTTAAGTTGAGTCTTGAAAAAGCGAAAACTCGTCGCGCTGGGATTAATTTCGCAGCAAGGCAACAGGCAGGTGAGCTGTGCGTTCAGATCTGGGACGCAGGGCATGCAGTATTTTGATCTTTCTATGACCATAAGTTAAAGTCCTGTGATCTTTCCGGTCCACAAATTGGACCATGGGGCAAAGGCCCACAATGGCGGTGAGGATGTCAAGTCAGATCACTGGGTATGAACGCGTTCTACATGCGGCTGGTTGACAAGCGGAGTTCGACTGAGTAACCGATGGGCTTCATTTGACCCAAGGGATATATGCCCTCGTGTGCGAGAAAACAGTGACGGCAGTTCGGCGCGGCCGCGAGAAAGCGGCGAGATGGTGAAGGTCAGTAAGGAAAGCCCCGATAAGGGTGGTTCCAAGAGTGAGGATGTGAAAGACGTCTGTCATGGAAGGAAAGACAATGTGACTCTAAACTCTGCTGCGGTGGCTCACAGTGCACGTGGCTTTGTTCCCATGGAAAGCGTCCAGACAGACTGCTCTATGCTGTAGAAGCGAAGATAAGCAGATCCCGCCATAGATCAATGTGTGATGCAGGAGATCCAAAAGGAAAGAAGTCCAGAAAGGAGCGCAGACACTGGAACTGGAAGGAAACAAGCGGCAGGCGCATCCATATGAGAACTCAAACACTATCGCACGGGATGCACATCGGATATCTGTTCATGAGAATTTGCGGTCGTGAATGGCTGTGTGACTGGTGACTGGAATCATTGCAAAGAAAGAGTATGTGCCAGTGACAAAAACAGACATTCCTTCGGAATTTAATTTCTTCCTGTGATGCCGTCACCAGACAATCAAATTGAACGGGCGCAGGGAAATCGACGGTGGGCGAAAGATTTCTACTTACGTCAGGCAACGTCATGAAGACAGTAATTGGATTGTGGTGGGCACTGGTGTACACCCACACCATAGAAACGGGACGTCATGGTCATGGTCGCTGAGCAAAACCCGGGCCTCAGGGCACGGAAGCGGCACGACCGGGCCCCGCCACCGGAGCGGAGCATCCGCCGCTGCCCTACCCTTCCTTTTCTTCTTTTTCATGCACTTTTTTTTAAAACCCATTGATCACCAATACCACGAGGGGTACGAGGTATAGGACCTCGAAATGACGTCCTTACATTGCCACCAGCCGCTTTTTACTGCCCTTAACAATGCCCAGTATGATGATCCAGGCTCAAACCCTCTTCCTCTGATGTGGCCGTCGTTTCGTCCCCGCGCGGTAATGCGTCAAGCTGTGACACTGGAGCTTCATATAGAAAACATCAGAAAAGTTCCGCGAAAGCCCCACATGTGGACGGCCGTCAACGTCGCGATGCCCATCTCACGTGTTGAGACAGCGCTTTGGACAATCGAGGATACGAGCCTCATACCGCGGAGGAGGATGTGATTTGCGAAGGGTAACTCCCAAGCTCCGGGCCATAGTCTTCATGTATTTTAAGCGTGAGGTGAGTCTCCCCTTCTCCTCTCTATAGAAAGGTCGTTGAGCAGCCTCGGACACATAATGTGCATGAGTGCCCGATCAGAGGAGCGCGGACAAACCCTGGGGTGCTCGAACAGTGATCCCCAGTACCCGTACCACGCGAGAAGGGCAAAGCCGGTGGTGACGCTTGGTCAACCTCGCAACTGGGCATACGTGAGGTGCATATGCCTGACAATTCGGAGTGCCAACGTTTTTCTTTATGGTCCACGTAGTTTCACGCACCGTATATACCGACTGACAGTTTGATAGATTATGGTGGCCAAACGTGCTGGCTCGGGGTTCTCCTTTGCATGCATGGTCCGAAGGGCGTTGTTCAGATTCAAATCGCTAAGCTATTGGCGAACAGGACGGGGTCATGTCGCTGCTCACTGAGCTACGCCAGGTAAGACGCCCGAGTAAAAGGTGTATGCATAGGTCCCAAAAAAGACCCCTCGTGACTGACTTGAATCAGGGCCTTAAATTTCTGCTCTCTAGTTCCTCAAGAGTGTTTTCGGTATACGCTGTCAACTAGGCGCTTCCATTGTTTCTGGGAGATTAATTGCGAGTGCCAGTGATGGATAGTGATGACTTGAATGATAGTCACGGCCTACTGGCGTGTTCTGCCATCCCCTTGGTAGCGGTTTTGGTATGGACCTATCACCCACCGACAAGTTCATGTATTAGTAGGTAAGGTAGGGCCAGTTTAGTTTCATCCAATGTCACGTGATAAAAGTGACAAAATGTGTGACAAACACAACTTTTTGAATTCCTTTCCAACAACAACATATATTTAGGATATGCTTGCACACAAATGTCTTAAATGTAAAGATGCAACTCTGAGCACAAGCTGTTTTTTAATATATTTAGTTTTGGAGGAGAAATTCAAAAAGTTGCATCTTCCATGGAGCATGAGAACTTGACCCACTTTGAAAATTCAAGTTCTGACAGCATGGCATGGCACCACTTAAGTATCACATGACCATATGGTGATGAAAAAAAGTATTGCACCATGTGGAATTGAACTGACAGACACCCCCTGCTCAATCACATAAACAAAACAGTATAACCACTATACCATTTGGCTCTACCATCACTATCCCTTTAATGATACTTGACCAGCTGTGATGGATGACATGCAAAATTTTTGAAATACAGTGAGGGGGAAAGGGAACTTTATTGGATAGCAGTTGTCATGGTCAGGTCACTGTGTCTTTCTGTCATCTTGGTTCTGGAGTTTTCAGACAGGGGTATTTCCTGAATAGGAAGTCGACCTGACATCTCGATTAGGAAGACATCTTAATCCGGTAATCATGTCGGTGTTTCAAAGAGGAAAGGCAGGTGTCGGGTGTTGGGTGTTGGGATCAATCACATGAAATGTCACATGATTATTCAAGAGGTCAGGGTAGGTCACGTGGTACATCACGTGACTTGTCTGGGAGCGAGCGAAGATTACACAAGTCGACGCGACTTGGAATCGAGCAAGATACAACGCGTGATCTTGAAGACATTTAGAGATGACAGGCAAATAACAACAAAGTCAATTATCACAAGGGAGTTCTTTCTGAGGGAAGCTACATGCGTTTTCAAGGAAGTGACAATAACCTGTATTGCACGAATAGAATAAGCTTAAGGACTTGTTCTATGCCAAAGGGTACAGTATATATACATGGGGTCATGGAAGCTACTGGAACGTAGTGGAAGGTTATGGAAGGCAATAGATAGGAATGGAAGCTCATGGAACCTTATAGAAGTCTCTAGAAAATGCAAGATCATTCCATAGGTAAGTTAGGTAAGTGAAAAGGGGAAGCAGCCCAGAGTCAGATATGAAAATGGAAGAAAGAGATTAGGTAAGTTGGGGCAGTCCGTGACAGCAGTGGATATTTGGTAGATCTGATTGGATCAGTACTTAACTGCCATAAGTGTGACATTAAGTAGGGGTGCCCTATCTTATCTTATCACACATGACACTGGCCACACCAACAAGGTTCAGCCACCCAGCAGACATTGAAATAGATCAGCCAGATGAGATGTAACACAGTGTCACACTCATATGACATTGGATGAAACTAAACTGGCCCTACCTTAAGTGCAGTTCACTCTCAGTATGGTAGGACCCAGGCCAGCCAGCCAGTGCTTGTTTCCAAGCTCACCACATAACCCAGAGTTACAGTATTGTAAGAAAGGGGAGTGTATTAGCCTTGAATCTGGTGTATTTTGACCATGTGACAACACCTGCACCTGCCAAAGTGACATGTTCCCTTCGCGCATCACTGCCTTACCACCCACTCTGCCTCCATCACCTTACAACCAACAATTCCTTTGTCCTTTCCATATTCTGACACATCGTGCCTCAAATCTCACTACCGCCAATGCTTGGATCATCAACACAACAAGCCGCACGCCGCCTCAAGGACAGAGAATTGGGTCCAAGCACCCTTTATGCAGCATCATGCCGGAGATATCTGACTGTGTATAGAAGCATTTAGGACACCCTTGTACATTCCTTATTCATCTTTTGTCTTACAACACTGCCTTGCATATAGTG
>Ga0307512_10001554_pt1 | contig 32196 bp, 40 predicted proteins | sample 14_EM_MG_FD_200267 | JGI IMG/M metagenome (GOLD analysis project Ga0307512, IMG submission 200267) | Populus trichocarpa ectomycorrhiza microbial communities from riparian zone in the Pacific Northwest, United States - 14_EM | ecosystem: Host-associated > Plants > Roots > Unclassified | place... | reverse complement strand
TTAGACCCAGTTAGACCATGTTCACGTTGCGAGAGATTACAAGAAATAGCTGAGGAATTTCAAGAAATAGCTACTAACTTAGATTTTTGATTATCTAAGGAAGAAGAAGAAAATAAACGATTAACTAAGGAAAATAACCGATTAGAAAAAAAATTAAAAGCTTATGAAAAAAATTAACCAACTAAAAAAAGAAATCAATTTTAAATGTTCTGATTGTCAAACCATTTATCAATTATTAGAAATTCACTTAGGTAAGAAAAATAGTAATTGTGATTGTTTAGATAAGTGAAAAGAAATTTTAGCTGATTATCACCACAAAGAAATGATGAACTATTTAAATGAAAAGGATAATGAAAGCAAAGATTATTATTGAAAATAATCAACTAATCATGAAGAATAAAAACAGTAAACTAACTAGTTTCAAATTAATTCAAAAAAAATATGCCAACTGATTAAAAAATAAAGACTTATCCATTAATACTATTGATAATTACGTGCAAGCAGTTAATCGGTTTGGTAATAAACTTTTGACTACTACTAATTTAAGAAACTATGTCAAGAAAAATCTAAAAAAATATGCTCCTAGTACTTTAATTTCAAAAATAAGAGCCTTAACCAAATATACTCAATACCAAAAAGCTAATATAAAATGAGAAAAAATAACTCGACTATTACCTCGATATCAACAAAGATTATTTCCTACTATTGATAAAAATGAAGTTGAATTGTTAAAGCGAGCTCGTTATGAAGAAAGTAATTGAATATATGAACGAAATAACTTAATTATTGATTTTCTAACTTATACTGGAGTGCGAGTTAGTGAATTAGTCAATATTAAACATAGTGATTATCAAAACCAGCAAATAAAAATCCATGGTAAAGGAAATAAGGTTAGATTTGTCTGTATTCCTCCCTTTTTAGTTAAATATTTAAATAATTCTGATAATTATTTATTTACTAATGCTAAAGGTCAACCATTAACTCGTATCTTTATCGCTAAAATCATTCAAACTAGAACCAAACAAGCCAAAATTAATAAAGTAGTTAGTCCGCATACTTTTAGACGTAGTTTTGCGACAAGATTAAACAATAAAAAGGCTAAATTAGCTACTATTCAAAAATTATTAGGTCATGCCAGTTTGGATACTACTATGACTTATATTCATAATGATTTTAACACACTTTATGCCGATTACAGTAAATTATGACAGTAAACAAAAACCTTTTATATTATTCGATTAATTCGAAAGAAATGAAGCAAAAAGAAATAAAAAGTTAGTAAATATCATGTTAGACAAGTGAAAGGAATTTTTAGAAGAAGAAAAAGATAGACAATTAAAACAAAAAATTCATGAAAATACTTGTTCTAAATGTGTATTGCTTATGAATTTATATATAATGATTTGAGAAGAAAATTATAAAGGTAAATCTAATAAACAAATCCCTCAAACCAAAGGAAAATGTAAATGCGGAAATCATTGAGAGTTAACATTCATTTAGAATTTAACAAAAAATAACATATGGGAGTGTGAGTTTTGACTTGGATGATTGAATAATTATAGCAACTAAACCTTGAAAGTAAAAAAATCAAGACAATTCATTTTCCGTTCCGACAGAATTGCTTCACAGCAACTTCGGAAACGCTTAAGGGGGTCAGTCTTACTAATCCACTGGGGGTACTAGTGGGATACTAAGTATAGATAGGTATAAGTATATCCCTTGCCCCTATACGTAAAGTAGGTCGGGGGGCAGCAAATTATATTAAACAAAAAGCAACTTTATAACTTTTCTTCTACTCCCCCCCTCAATAAGTATCAGGCCATCAAGACAAATTCAAAGTCCAATCAGACAGGAACCCCTGGAAGGCTTTGTTCCTCGCACTTGTCTAATCCAGGCCTAAAGCCAGAGAGTTAGGAATTAACATTTAACTGAGGAGGGGATTCCAGATATACCCGTTCGAACTTGGGCATAGAGCAGGTTCCTGTGAAGAATCCTTTCCCCTAAATGAATCAAACTTAACAGAAGCTAAGTCTCAAATCTTTAGGGTGAACTTTCTTTAATCCAGCTTAACGCTTTTTACTCTACTTCTGTGGGGAAAATAAAGCGCAATTAAGCAGGATAAAAGTTAGAAACTAACCAGGCAGGTCTAAGCCTCTACTGCAATTAGTTAAAGAATACCATCCAAAGCTCCAATCAAGGGTCGTGTGAACTTGATAGGGAAGCCATCTCAAAGAGCTTTAGCAGTCTGAACCTATCTCCTGTCATCCCAGAGGGTATGTAATACAGTGAGTATTAGATTAACAGCAGGATATCTCTATCCTACAAGCGTTTATATGATTAAGGGACCAGGGGTTCCATCCCAACCAATTTAAGTAGATACGCCTAGGGTCAACTAAACCAGAATCTATTATTTATGCACCAACATTATATAAAGTCCTTAACTCGGGGGAAACCTGCAATAACGCCGTAGCCGAGGTATTAGGGGGGACAGGTTTTTCACCAGGTACCTAACACTACCCACCTCCAATCCCCAGAGGGTGCCCGGTAGCACACAATGGCTTACCACTTAACACACCGTGGGGTATAATGGCTTAAATAATGAAAGTATAATAGAAACGGTTTAGCAGGCTAGGCCAGGTCATACGCCTCGAGCCGTGTCATGCTAAATCGTGATGGATAATAGAATTGCTTCTATTAATTCGTTTACTTATAGCAATAAACCCCTCTTTCTGGGAGTGTCTTTGTGGTCAGACCTCTACTAAATTCTATCTTTATCCCAAATTTCAAATTCAAAAGTTCTAAAGGTTGCTTTTTAAGTTCTAACGTTGCTTTTTTGGATTCAAATAGAAGCAAGGTGAAGTTCTAAAGGTTGCTTTTATTAACAAAAATTTTACGTGGCTATTTTGTTGTTGTTTTCGCTTTCTTTTTCTTGTTTTTAAGCCAAAATCAAGCAATTATTCCCACAATTAGCAATAATATTGTTCCAATACCCAATATTTGAGGCATTGAAAGTCAATTTTCGTCTCTCTCTCTCTCTCTCTCTCTCTCTCTCTCTCTCTCTCTCTTCAATACCAAGCAATTTATTTACTTTATTAAAAAAATTTTCTAACTCTCTTTTCACATGGGGATTTTGACGAATAATTTTCTCTCTACTTTGACGAAGATTATGTCAATCAAGTTTAACTTCAGCTAAACCATCTTTGCTAATTCTTGATTCCAATTCTAATTTTGATGTCTGTCAATAACAATCAAAGCAAGTGTTTTTTTCGAATTTGTTTATTCAAATATTAGAAATTAAGCATTCTGAACATTTACCCCGAATATATGGTGAATTTTCGCAAACGCAAGGTAATTTTCTAGCTGAAATTGTGTCTCTCCCGTTTCTACCTATTTCTCATGTATATTCTTCTGCACATTGAGGACAGTTTAAAGGACAAAGGTTAGGACAATGAGTTTGCATTAATTTTTTTCTTTCATCTTCTTTTAATGAATGATTAACACATCATTTAACTCTTTGTTTTTCATAATCTTGTTCAATAAAATTAAAATGTCCTCCTTGTAAATCTTTCTTACATACTCGACAATTTCATCAACCATCTTTTACTTCTTGAGTTCTTTGAGGATTATTTCTACTTCTTCATGATTGATCGGCATTTTCTCAAGCCTTATCCCTATGACATTTAGGACAAATTGTATATTTAGTATCTCCCAAACTTATATAATATTCATCAAGATATCCATTTATTCAATTATCTCCAATTTTATTTTGACAAATATCACAGTTATCCATATTATTTATTTTATTGTAATATATTTTTTCATTACAATAATCAACCTAAAATATATTTACTAATGACTAGTAGAAGTGCTTATTTTAAAGAATACAATCAAAAAAGAAAAGACTATATATTAAAAAAGAATAGAGAGAATTATCACAAAAATAAAAAAGGAGTAGGCAATTTAGTCTGTCCTAACTGTCAAACAGTCTGTAATTTCAATCTAGTAGTTAAAAAATCAAAGAATGAAATCATTAATAAATCCGTCGATATTAAAAAAAATTAAAAGAGATTGAAATCCCAAGGACAAAAGCAATAAATTTAAAGACAAAATTAAAATTAAATTAACCAAGCTTGGAGCAAAAGGGACAGAAAGTCCACTATTCTGTAAACATGAACACTGTCTTTGATGGCAATTAAAACATTATTTGATAAAACAAAAAGCTAAAGAAGAGGCAAAAAAAGCTTTAATTAGAAAAAAAGATGAAAAAGATTTAGGCTGATTTTATCTAAAATCTTAATAACTATAAATGAAAGCACATATTAGATGAATATTCTTTAAAAATGAAGATTTAGGAGAATTCATTCGTAACGACGAAAATAACGAAAACTGACCTGATACTGAAACCTATATTGATAAAACTGATGATTGATGAAAAGAAGTTGATAATCAACAAAAAGAGATTAATCGTTTAGAAATCACTAATAATCAAACTCGTCAATTAATAGCTAATATTCGCACTTGGTTCATTAAAGAGTATAATCTTTTAGGAAAACCAGCCAAAAAAGCTTGATTACTTAAGCAACAAGAGTTAAAAAGATTAGAACGAGAATTAAAAGTTAATCAATACAATTTAGATCACTCTAATCAAGGACTACAAGAATATGAAAGAAAATGTCTATTAGAGAAAATTAGAATTGGTAAAAGAAAGCTTGACAATTGCCAAAAAGAATTAGTGGAAGCAACAACTAATTATGAAGAAGAAAAGCGAGAACTTTGTTACCGACTAACTTATGAAAGAAGTGATTTAGAACCTTATTTACATGAATTATCAGATCGGATTAATTTAAAAACAGGAGGATTAGAAACCAAATTTAAACAATATGAGCTTTTTTTGAAAAAGTTTCATGATATTCAAGGTGAAGAACTAGAAAGCCAACCACTAATTGAATTAAAAAAGTATTTAGACGAATGAAAAACTCACAATGGAGGTAAAGATATTGATAATAATCCTTATGAAATTTGAGTTGAAGAAAAAACTGACAATAATCTTACTTTTGTTTGAGAACCAGTAGAGTTAGAATTAGAAACTGTTAATGAAGAAGGAGGAATAGAGAAAAGAAAAGGTGTTTATCTTTCTTTGTTAAAAACTAACTATCTTTTCAATTATTATGGTGAATGATATGAGGTGATGGATAATCAACAAATTAATTATAATACTGCGGCAGTAATGGCTCAAAGAAGTATTTTTTATAATGGTTACCGACATCTTGCTAAAAGTCAAGCTAACATGATAATTCATCATGCTCCTAAGACTATTGCTAATCAAGAAATTTGTTCTTGTCCAAGTTATGAAATTTATACTACTCGTAGAAGTTTTGAATTAGAATATGAGCTTAATTTTGATACTTATCGTATGGGTTATGAAGAATTAAGAAATAGTTATACAATCAACGATGATTTTCTTAACAACACGACTTTAACAGGAGTTCCGAAAAAAGTAAATAATGAATTGGGATATATTCATGAACAACTCGCTGCGGGATTTAAAGAGTTTTTTCAAGGAAAAAAATCAGTTCTTTACCTTTTGTTAAACAAAAAGCTAAATGGAAGTACTTGATATCCTGGTTATTTCTCATGCCCAACAAATGAAGAAGAAGCAAGAAGCTCTTCATATGAAAAACTTTATTTCAAAACGGTTGGTAAATATAATGAAAAAAAGCTAACAAGCGATCTTACTGACTATACAAAAGAAAAATGATTAGAGGAAAAAGGACTTTTAGCTAATCCTATGCATCATTTCTTAAGAACTCATATTAAGGCTACTCTTTTTTGGCGAAAGATTCCGATTTGAAAAGGTAATTATTGAGAACTTCATAATCAAATGATGATTACTGAAAGTGCTTCACCATCCGGAAATTGTGTAACTATTGAAGCAAGTGGGAGAATTTTAACTCGAGTTCATGAATTAGTTACTGCCAAAGTAGGTTATGATACTAAAGGGATCTTAAGTGCTTTAATAACCACTGCTACTACAGTTGCTTCAGCATTTGTTCCTGCAGCGGGAGCGGTTGGAGCAGTTGCTTCGGCAGCAATTTCAGCAGGAGTTAATGCAGTAGGTGGTATGGCTCAATTAGCAGCTAATAATTTAATGTCTAGTCCAAGTTATAGTGAAAATTCTCAAACTATGAGCTTTAATGAATTTAGACATAAAATTCTCTTCGGAAAATCTCAACCAATTTCATTAGAATTAGAATATAATCAAGAACTAGCCAATCAATATCTAAATAAAAGGGAACTAAAAGGCCCAATGCTTTATACTTATAAAAACTTGGAAAATGTTGGAGATATTTTGACAAAACAACCAACTGATCCCAATGGTCATTTTTTAAAAGTTTCAGTAGTTTCTTGAAATATGTCTAAAGATTCAGATTGATGAAGAGAAAAAATCGAAAGTGGAGTATTCATCTATCACCAAAATTATCTAAACTTCTACCGAAAATCTCTAACTGGTAATAAAATAGCGACTGTTCAAGGTGGAGTTCCTCGCAGTAGTTGAAATGAGTTTAGTTCCATGAAATCTTGTGGAGTAAAAGGGGGATTTGATAATATTGCTGATAGAGGCGGCGGATTTTATGTTTATAAACAAAAAGGTGGTAAACCAAATTATATCAAACCTCGAGGGGGTAGTCATGACTTCTTGCCAGATATAATGAATGAAATGAAAAGAAAATATCCTAACTTTTATGACGTTGACGATTCTACTATGTGACGCGTGAAATGACCAGAGCCAGAATTCAACAATGAGCATTGAGATGTTCCTAATAGTTATAAGAACAAAAAGTTAGAAGACGGACAAATGGCTTGTGATATGGAATTTCGACTTGATTTCTTTAGTGGAGGAGACGAAAGCTTGCCTGGCGAAAGATATGATATTACCCATATTTTAGTAAGCAAAACCAATACAGGAACTCGTTCTGACCTAATATTTAACTTTGTTGGTGAAATTGTTCGTAAAGTTAGAGGTGCTAATCCTGCTTCAATTCCTCCTTCAATTCAATTACCAACTAACCCCAATGTTGCTAATGTTCCTCCTTCAACTCCTTTCAGTCCCAACCAGTTTTCAAGGAACAAACTAACTCCTAATCCAACCAGTTCAGGAGAAACTGAAATCAATGTTCCTGAAATAGATAGAACAATTGATATCGATATCCCACCATTAGACATTGACCCAGGTCAAGATATAGATCCAGGTTCTGATATTGATTGAGGACCAGATATAGATCCTACTGATCAAGGAGATAATGATTAATTAAGATAAAGAAAAAGACTAGTAATGAAGAGAATTATATGAATGCTTTAAAAAATTCGGGATTAAAGTCATTCTCGATTTTAGTGTTTTTATCTAAATAAGAAATTAACGAGTTTCATAACTTGGGTAAGAGATTTTTTCCACAACCTTGACAAGGAATTGATTCAATTCCTAGTTGTTTTAGGTAAATAACTAATTCCATCAAAGAAAAATCGCTAATTTTACCACGACAAACATCATATAATATCAAAACTTCTATAGGGAATTAATTTCTCAGTGAGAGTAACGAGATTTAAATATAAGTGTAGTTTATCGAAAAATATACTTAGTTCACCAAGCAAAAGATTGAAAAGAAATAATTTGTCATTTTCCTTTAGGTGCTAGTGGTGGTAGGTTAGAAAAACTTGACAAAAATCACTATAATGACTAAAAAAGAAAAATTACAAGCGATTATTAAACAATTAGAAGCTAAAAATACTGACAATAAATTAGACCAAGAAATAATTGAATTAAAAAAGTTAGCGGAAGATTTAGAGGATAGTGAACAAATGAAGGAGGAAACTAATCAACCAAGTAACGATGTGAATAAATTCACTTGTAATAATTGTAGTGGCGAATGAGAATTTGCTAAGCTTGGTAAAGAATGAAAAATGACCGATGGTGAGTTTATTCGTCACTGTTCGACTTGCTTTGAGGCTTTATCGAACCCCCTGCCCCCCGAAAAACCCAAAAAAATAACTTTTGTCTGTGACTATTGTCGAACGCAAATCTTTGGTATTTGTGATCGTCGTCATGTAAATGTTTCAATGCCCAATGAGCTAGGCTTTCGTCATGGACAAATTTACAACTTATGCAAAACATGTACTCGCAAGGTGCAAGAATACAATAGAGGCGATTATGTAAGCGAATTAATTTACAAAAATCCTCATTTGCGAGACAAATATCCTTTTGACTCTGATGAAGAAAGAATAGAAAAAGAATTCGGTCCGATTTGAATACCTGACAGCGGAAGGTATAAAACCTAAAAATTATGACAACAGAAAACCAAACTTGAAATAATGCCCCCACTAATTCTTTAGCAATGATATTCAAAGGTTCTTTTAACGACTTTTGAATAAAACAAAAAAAAGAACTAGAAGGAGTTAGCATTTCAATAGTCAAAGATGATGATGGGAAAGAAAAAATAATTGGCATTGCTAGTGGTTGAGGAATATCAGCTCTTTTTATTGCTCGTAATCTCTTCAATAAGTTCAAATACTATCGCTTTCTACGTGAAGAAGCAGACAGTGTTGATGAATTTATTGCGGAAGTAGCTCTTATTATCTCTGAAATAAGACGCAAAGAATTAGTCTGAAGTAAAGTTTACAAAGATTTAGAAAGATTATGACAATTTCAAGAAGTCACTACCGAGCAAGCTTCCAAAAAAGGTCAAAGTGATGCTCATAATTATCAAGTCTTATCTAATGAATTGAAAGCTCAAAAAAATAGCTCTGATAACCAAAGTGAAGGTAGCACTGTTATTCGCAAAGGAACTAATATCGCTCCCTTGGGAAAAATAATTAGTGCTTGTTCCGCCTTAGAGATTGATTTTCCTAAATACTATAAGCGGCTGTGAAGAATATTCGATACTTATGCTTCTCCTTCCTTAGAATTTGTGATTGATCCCGTAAGTGGTAGAAGAAAATGAGTAACGGAAGAAGAATATGAAGAGATAGTCGAACCTGAGAAAAAGAAAGAAAAATTAAAAAACTCTGACCCTTGACCTTTACTAGAAGAATATGGGCGAACTAAAGACAGAGCCAAATACTTAGAAGCTTTGAAAATTTATCACTCTCTTAATGAAAAAGAACATGATAAACTCCCTGAGACTTCCAACCGTAAACCAAGAATAGCTAATCGAGTTAAAATTGGTGAAGGATTAGTTAAAGCTTATGAAACTATGCGACCTTTACCAAGTTTAGCAAAGTTTGATGAAGAAATAAAAGATATTATTGGTTTTGAGGAAGTGTTTGTCGCAATTAGAAAATGACTAAAAGGTTGGCATCAATTTGAGAAATATAAACATACTGGTCAAGTCAAACCTCCTCGCCAGTTAATGATTGCTTTATTGGGTTCACCTGGTTTAGGAAAATCTTACATTGCGGACATTATTGCCAAAGTATTGGGGAGAGGTTTTGGGAAAATTTCTTTAAATGCCAAGAATAGCTCTGAACTAATTTATGGCTCTAGTATGAGCAATCCTGGTTCTAATCCTGGTGAAATAGTTAAAGAACTTAGCCGATTTAAAGATCAAACAGGGGTAATCTTCTTTGATGAGATTGAAAAATCCGGTTTAGAAACTAAACAAGCTATTGGTAATCCAACTGATCGTACCCAAAATTTTATGTTCAAAGATGATTTTTTCGACTTTCCTACTCCCTTAGACCAAGTAATCTTTATTTGTGCTTTAAATTATGCGGAACAATTACCCGACTTTATTTACGAACGCTTTGACATGAAGTATACTGTTAAACCTTATGCTTACTCAGAAAGAATAAAAATAGCTCAACAATTATTAAAAACTGGCTTAAAGGAGTTAGATTTCTTATTACAAGAAGTTATTCATAAAAACTGAGAGGAAATTTACAATCAATTCAATCAAGAAACCTTATTAAAGAAAACTTTAACCAAAACTTATTCCATACGTGGATTGAAAGATAATATTCAAGGTAATTTGCTTGAAACCCTAAAAACGGAATTTTTAGATGAAGATGATCTCAAACCTTTACCAAGTGATCTAATTAATCATAATTGAGGCTTTTCTGACTATGAAGACATCGATTTAGGTGATCGCGACCGCAAAAGAGCTTCTTGTCCTTACGCTAAGGATAAAACTCAACCTCACCGAAAGATTACTGATGCTGTCTCACCAGGATTCATTCCAGCTAAATGTGAATGTTTCATGAATAATTTAGATAAAGTTCCTGGTTGAAAGGAAAATATGGGTACAAACTAAAAGTATATGGAAATTCTCTTTTGTCTCTGTTCACGTTCTTTTTGGGTTAAATATTCTCTTCTCTTTTGGTTGTAATCTTTCCAGTAATTGCTGTCTTTAATAATTGTTGGCATGATTACTTAATCAGTTCTAAAAATCAATCACGAGAACGATAATCGGTAAAGTAAAGCATTTGTTCTTTAAGCATATTTACTCATTTGTTTAACAATTCATCTTTCTTACGAATTAAACAATTCTTCAATTTACTTTTGGCTTTTTCTTCAAGGTTAAAACAGAAATTTATTAAAGTGCCATCAGTTTCTTTTTTGTTTTTAGTAAAGTGCATTAAAGCATAACGTTTATTCTTTTCTCTTTCTCCTAGTTCACAAAAGTAAAAGTCTTGAATAGCATGGATAATTTGGTATTTCTTAAGAGTTTGCTTTTTAGTATAGATAGAAATCATGAAATCATCTCAGTTTTGTAAAGAAGGATTTAATTTTTCTTCCAAAGCTGAATAATGAGGGTCTTCTTCGCCTTCGATTAGATTTATGTAGAGTAATCATTCCACATCTTTTTTATCTTTTACTACTTCGAACACTCCTGAATTATCGTTTTTAGCTTTCTTTTCTTCAGCTAACTTTTTTAAAGAGAATAAGTTATCTTCAAAAACACTTAATAGTCAAGCACTCCATGAGTTAGGATTAGCTAAGTAAGTGACTTTGGTTTCAATGGGTTTTTTATCTTTCCCCGCTCTTCCTTTTAAAGATTTAACCAAATCGCGGAACTTGAATTGTTCCCCTGGTAAAAATTCTTGGTCAACCGGTATGGCTTCTTCATAAACTATTTCTTGGAAAGTTGTGCGTGAGATAGCACTTTTTAAGCGTTCAAAAGAAAACAAATCAATAAAATGAATCCTTATTTTGCCTCGATAAAAAACTCCTTGCTCTTTAGTATCAAATTGGTTTTCATTAACCATTATTTCAAACTGACTTCTATCTAATTTCTTTTCTTCACAAAAATCATAAATTAAGCCTTGGAAGAAAGGTTTGGTAGCAACTAAACTATCATGTCAACGTCTTCGGATTCAAGCGACATTATGAGAAGTAGTAGTGATAATTTCTAAGAGCTTTCATCCTTTAGTATCACTCTTCCCCCTTCCTCTTTCTGTAATATAAACATGAAACAAAGCTGGATGTTGATAGATTTCTTTTCAGTTAATATAATTAGTAATACTCATTAATTTAATTTTTTACGCGTGTGCCTATAAGAATTTACATAGTAAATTCTCAATACCTGACTCAAAGCCAAGCCCAACGGGGACAAAACTGGTAATAGCAGTTAATGGCGAACGTTTTTCAAGGAAAAACTGTTCCCACTTAGTAATCGCTAATTGACCTAGTTTTACCCGTTAAGGGCTTATACGCGACCAAGACCAAGTTCAGAGGCATTAACCTAGTTAAGTTAAATAGGTTTGTTGGGATTAGATTCCAATTCAGGAGAATAAAAGTCTAAAAGCTGCTTGTTAGTGATCCATTTTTGATATTTAAAGACCAAAAATTGCCCTAAAATAGCTAATCTTTGAATTTGTAATCATTTATCAGGTTGTAAGTTTTCTTGATAAGCTTGTAGTCTTTCATTATTAGTTAATTTCAGCACAAAAAACCTTTGTCCCATATTTCTACTTTCTCCTTTACTAATTTTTTCTACTATCTCGGCAACTGTTCCATTACAATTAAAAACCGAAGTAGATTTATTGCTTTTATCTTCAACGCCATAATAAGAATAAATCTTCTTAGTTAAAGAATTTAGACAATTAATGGCTAATTGATCAGTAGGTTCACCTAATTTTTGGATTAAGAAATTATTAATTTGTTCTTTATCTAGTATTCGTGAACTAACACAAAACTCTCATAAATTTCTCTCTTTTTTTTCTAATTCTTGGCTGTTTTCCATCATTGATTATATTTTTTGTTGCTAAAATACACACATATAGACTGTAAAAAGCGAATATGAATAAAGAAATAGAACAGAATGAAGTAAATAGTTCTACTATGATAGAACGTGAATCCTACAAAAAAACTATTGGTCAATACAACCAAACTATTGCTGATTTAAGCCGAGATACTAAGGTTTTACAAGATGATGTCGCCGAAAAAGATGCCGAAATTTTGAGATTAAAACAAGAATCTAGTGCGGAAAAAGCGAGAAGAATTAGAGCTGAAAATCTTATTAATGAAAGTAAAAAAGCTGATGTTAAAGGTTATGAACAAACTAAACAAGAGCAATTTGAAGACACTTTTGCTCGTAAATGAGATCAAAAAGTAAACAATGGCAGATAAAAATATGAAAACTAAAGAAGAAATATTAGGTCAAACAATGAAAAACTTGTGCAAGATTTGCAACAATGCTGAAGATGGTTTTAACTATTTGAATGTTGCTAAAAATCGACGACTTAACTCTTGTTGAGAATGTCGAATTCAAGCCTTAGAATGATTAGAAAAAGAATGCGTTGCTTGTAAGAAATGATTATTTGGTATTAAAAACAGTTTTGAAAAGACTTGTTCCTTAGAATGCGAACAAAAATACCAAAAAGCTATCGAAAGACAAAACATTCTGCGTGGAGAAATCTATCGCGACGAAGCAATTAAACTATAAAATACACACATAAAATATGAACTTAGAAAACGATATATTAAAAGGTTTACAAAACCGATCCGTAATAGGAAAAGTAGTTAATCAAATTGATTATACTAGCAAAATAGTCCCCCACATTAACGTAGTCGATATTGCTGGTGATACTATCAAAATAGTGGGCTTAAAAAGTAATGCTCCCAAAAAACATAGTTGAAATTATGATCATAAAAATTTTGGTCCTGATGATGCGATTGTTTACAAAGCAGAGTTAACTAATGATGATAAGTTAATCTTCCATAGCACTTTTAGTGAACCAATTGAAGCTTTAGCCATTGACCCTGATAAGTTAAGTGATGCTTTAGTTAAACAAGGACTAAAAGTAGGTTCTGATATTTCAGAGTTTTTTGACAATGAGTTTGTCACTAAATTTCTTTGTAAAAAAGATCTTTACAAAACAGTAATCGAATTAGGTCCAACACCTTTAAAAGATGTTAAAAAAGTTGCTGAATTAGCTCTAACTACTGGTTATGACATGACTCGGCCAAGCACAAGTTTCAATAAAAAAGATGAAAATGTGAATGTTCGCGATACTAAAAAATTACTTCTTTTCCTTAACACTTCTTTGGTAGCAAGAATGGAAGTAAATTCTGACTTTGTTTCTCCTTCTCCAGCCTTGTCAGTTTTAGAAAAAAGATTTGTGGTTATTCCGACTAATATGGAAAACAAATGTCAAGCAGTTTTAGCTGATAGTGATGGTATTTACTTGGCAAGAATGTTGAAAAGTCGTTTACTAGAACATGACAAATATGTTGATGCTCATAAAATCTTGGATCACGTCTGAAGAAAATGAGTAATAACTGATTTTCGACCAATGTGAGCTTTGTTTAGTAAGGATAAAGACGAAGAATAAAAAAAAAATAAATGACCGACTACGATAATAATATTAGAATAATTCTTTATCTTAATAAAGATTTTGGTTCTTCTTCTTCTGTTGAAGATAAGAATAAAATTCATTCCTTAGAAGAAAAAATTAATGGTTTGGCTAAACAAGAAGATGAATTATGGAAAAAAACCAAAGGCATTTGAAATTCTTTAATTGATCCTCAGTTAGACAAAAAGATGTTTGATTAAAAAACACAAATAACTAGCTCTTCTAAACCAAGTCCTAGGGATTAGTGAGGATCAATCAGTTGGTTTTCAAATATTTTACCAAAATATTGATGGCAAACAAGACACTATTTAGATAAATAATAACATAGTTATAATATAAGATTTTTTAATTTATTACTAGCACTAAACTATTAAAATATTCAATATAGAGATAATTCTATATAAATATAATAATCAATAACAATTTATGACGACAGAAGAACATAATATAACAGAAGCTAGTAATTTAATAATCTAAATCGATTACTACGATTACTAGTATTCTTTAAAAGAAGTTTAGTAGTAATCGTTCAGTGCTTATCTGAATAATATTAGCAACAAAATTTTTTTAGGACTAACATTATTTTCTGTTAGACCCTTATTTTAATAAAAAAAAACAAAAAATTAAACAAATATCATGACAAAAAAAGCTTACAGTAAATTACACAAAAATCAAAGTTCGTTAATTGGGATTGGTCGAGGTGAAGTTAAAGATGATTTAAAGCACATTAAAGACCAATTAAGATTATCCGATGAAGAATTAACCAAAGGGAATGTTTATATTAGAGTTAAAAAAATAGAAATTTCAGGTGAAAAACCTAATGTTGCCCAAGAAATAACTAATTGTATAAGATTAACTTATGAAACTGTTAATTCTAATACTAAACAAGTAGAAGAAGTGATTGGTTGACAATTTGGTCAATTTGATCCTTCTGGACAACAAAGCCAATTAAGAACTATTAATCTTTCGGACAATGAATACATTAAAAATATTCACGTCAAAGCCGGAGCTGGCAGAAATATCAGAAACAAGCAAGCAATTTTAACTATTACACGAGGATTTTTAGGAGAAAATAAACCTGACATAGTTGAAACATTTGGTTCTTTTGACTTAAAGAGGGCTACTGAAAGTGATTTACCTAATGTAAATTTACTTTTTGGACAAAGTAGTCAGTTATATTTAGAATCGTTGGGTGCTTATTCTAGTTCTTACGAAGTAGTTGATCCATTAACTACTCAACAAACTAAACCGGAAGAAAGCAAACCTAATATTCAACCGAGTGGAGATCATGACAAGGATTGCCAAAAAGCCAAAGAAGACTTGGCTAAATGAAACAATGAATTCGTTGGTCTTACACCAGAACAATTAAGAGACAAACTAAATAAAGCCGAAGACAATGTTAAACCAACTGACTTGCCGGATGACTGAAGACTTAGTCTAGCTAGGTTGCCAATCTTAATTGCTGAAAAGAATTCGGCACGAGATGCTACGGAAAAAGCACGAAGAGAAACGGCTGAAGCCCAAACTAACTTAGCCAGAGAACAAGCAAAAAATATGAGATTAGAAGATGAAAAAGCCGATTTAAGTAAAGAAGTATTAGAATTGAGAGATCGTCCTGCTATTACTAAACAGCAATATCAAGATTTGCTTGCTAATCAAGAAAAACATAAGCCAGGAGACTTAAAACCTACTGATTTGCCTACTAACTGAAAGCAACAATTGGAAGAGTTAAATAATTGACAAACTCAATTTCCTAACAAGAAACCTACTGAAGTTAATAATCAATTAGGTGATAATACAAAACTTACTGAAGAAATTAATAAACTCAATAAAGATAAGGATCAATTGATAAAAGATAAACAAGAGTTTCAAACTAATAAAGATAAAGCAGAAAACTCTTTAAAAGAATGAACTTCTACTTTTCCTAATAATACTCCGGCAAAAGTTAAAGAGGAATGAAATTTCTCCAAAGATGAGGTGAATGCTTTGGAAGACGAGATAAAGGAACTTAATAAAAGAGCCAAGGAAGAAAATAATAAACTTAATCTTGCTAATGCCGATAAAGAAAAAGCCCAAAAGGAACTGGACAAAGTGAAACCAGAATTGGAAAAAGCCAAGGAAGAATGAGGCAAATGAACAACTGTTTTCCCAGGAAAGACTCCAGAACAAGTTAAAGGTAGTATGCAACAAGAATTAACTGTTGAACAACAAGAAGCAATTGCTAAATATCCCCAAACAAAAACTGACTTGACGCAAGCTCAAACTGATTACTTGAAAGTGCAAAAAGATTGAATCATTCGAGTAGTTGAAAACTTAAATGATAGATTAGGTAATGCCGGCTTAAAAGATGCTGATATTGATGCCATCTATAAACAAAGTTATCAAGAATTAATAACTAAATCCTTAACTTGAAATAATCGCGATGATGCTTCTTTATACGCTGACAGCATTAAGACAGCAGTAATCAAAAAGGTAGAGGATAATATGAAAGCCAAACATGCTTCTTATAAGAATGATATAGACAAAATGAAAGAAAATGAAAAATTACAAATGGCTGTTTCTTATAAAAAATTAGCGGAAGAAGCTAAAAGTTTAAATGTGATAACTAATAAGAGTAATCCTTTATATATCCAAGGAAGTGAATTAACTGATGCTGTTCGCAATAACCTAAATCAATTTTCTATTTTCTGAAGAAATGAACTCCAAACCCAAGAAAATGCTGATACTCGTTCGCTAGCTTTAGAAGCACGAATTGAAGTTCCCAGTCAAAAATAAAATTAAACCATGACGCAATTCGCCTGAAGTAAAATATTAGAAGTTTGAGAACAGGAAAGTTTTCGTCAAGACTTGATCGGTAAAAAAACTTTGCATGGTATTATCGATACCCCCGAAAACGAAGGGGGTATTGTTAATGCTTGAAAAGGATATGTTGATTGATTAGCCAAAGAATTTAAGCGAAGTGGAAATATTATTAACCTACTTTTTACTAAGAATTTTCAAAACAAAAACGATTTGAGTCCGAACTGAAAAAAAGTTTTAGAAAGCAAGGATAATACCAAAATCAAAGAATATTTAAATGATAACTTTATTGCTAATCCTGATTTGTTAACTGCTATTCGCGAAGAATTTAAAAAAATTATTGATGAAAAATTCGACCCAACAGTAGAATTGCCAGGGGAAGCATTAGAGTTCTTTAAAAAGAGCGGCGCTTCTTTATTGCCACAATTAAAAAATGTCATCGATAAAGAAACCAACTATAAAGTAATGGATATCGCTTTTTTACAAGTGATTATTAGCGAATATTACTTAATTACTTTGCCAAACGCTTGAGAGAAAAGTTGAAAGATTTCAGAACCGCGTTTAAAACTAACTAATTTTGGTGAAAAAGCTAGTCAAGCAGTTAGCAAAGTTTTTAATTCTTTAATAGTTTTAATAGATGACTTAACCTTGGGACTTACTGGTCATAATGACATTGCACAAATAAAAGATCGTTTAGTAAGAAGAAGTTTAGAATTAGCTGATATTGTTGAAGAAGAAAGACAAAATGAATTAATTAGGATTAAAGAGAAATTAGAAGCTGATTTAAAAGATTACCGTCTTAAAACACCACAGTTAGTGGAACTAGTAAAAAAACATACTAATGTTTAATTAGTGTTGATTAAGAAACATGTTAACCACCAATAAATTATGCTAGAATTTTCTGATATATACAATAGTGTTAATTGTTTTTCCGACTTTTACGCCAATTTAGTTGACTTTGTCAAAACCCATTATTTTGGCGTAGCTTGTAAATTACGTGGTCAAGGAAAATTATTAAGAGTTTGATTTAAATTCATTCCTAAGTTGATTGAATATGGAACTTTAGCTTTAGTAGAATACGGCGATCATATTCTCCTTGCTCGAGTTACTCACGGTTATGAAAATCGCGCTGGTGGTTGAAGTGAATTAAAACTTTGTTTTTTAGGCGATAAAGATAGTGAAGCTTTTGTTCCTGATAAAAATAGTTATGTTATCTTTAAATGAGGAAATGGAGATCCATTTAGTCTGAATAGATTTAAACACGATATTCTCGAAATGTGATATATTCGTTCCTTAATTGGTTGAGATCAAGACAAATCAAAGAAAAGACTAATGGTAGAATTTGAAACTGATCCTGGTAAAACTGGCTGGAAGCATCCGCTTAACTCTTATGAAAAAGGTTTCATTGCCGTTATTTCTCCCCAAGAAATGACAAATGCTATTAAGAAATGGCAATTCCTAGAGTCTAAAGACAGCAGAGAGCGAGAACAATTATGAAAAGATTTGGAAAAAATAGAAAGTAAACTTTTTTACAAACTAGGTATTCAACACAATCCTTTTGCTAAAGAAGAAAGACAGAATAACCCAGAAGTAAGGTCTGGCCAAGCCTTTTTTTATGCTTGAGAAGTTAAACATCAAGAAGGATTAGTAGATGGCATTTTAGAACTTCAAGCCAAACTTTGAGGAGAAGGAGAGTATTTATTGCAATTTGGTAGTTTACCGACTTTATTAATCAATAAAGATCAAATTCATTATTTAGAAAATAAAACTGATTCTATCAGTTCAGCTAAATATCCTTTTCTTAACGAGAATAATAATGAAAAAATAAATGACTAATTGTTGAATTCATGGAACTGGTAGTGAACCAGGTAATAAAAAATTAGAAACGGTAGAAATAAAAAGAGGAGGGGATTATGCTAATAATATCAAATTAGTTTTAGCTCCTAATGAAGAAGAATTGTATCTAAAAACTTTAAAGCAATTGCGGGAGGAAAGGATTAAGACTAGTCAATTAGAAACTGAAATAAATAATAAAGAACAACGAATAACTCAATTAGATGGCTTACTAAAAGGCAGTGCTCTTATTTTTCAAAAACAACAACAAGTAATTGACCAATTAACTGAGAAATTGAACAAAGAAATTGAGCAGAATGTTGGTAATGTTGATTATCAAGCAAAATTACAAGTTGATGTTAAACGTTTAGCTGGAGAAAGAAAAGAAATAACGGAACGCTTAAAAGAATTAACAGAAGAAGAAAAGAAAAATAAAGATCTTAAAGATCAACAAATACTTGCTCTTAAACAAGAAAAAGACCGATTATTAACCCAAAAACAACAAGAAATAGAAAGATTGATGAAAGAAGTGGTTGAGCTTAACGATAAATTAAAAAAAGCGGATGAAAGCAAACAATCTTTAGCAGAAGAGATGAAACCTAAATGTCTAAGAACTGATGAATTGCGTGATTGCAAAATTATTAGACATTATTTGCAGAAATCAGAAATTGAAACAATGACACCACTTGAAATTAATAAATATTTGCAAGGAGAAATAAAGACCTTAAAATTTAATATTTCAAATGGGAATTTACCTATTTTAGGTTATGTCAGAAGAATACCAATTACTTTAGAAAAATTATTAGAATATATAGCACAATTAACAAGAGAAAGAGATAATCGCCCTAATATTGACTTACCTTCTTGAACTAATGATTATTCCCAAAGACCTTCTAAATCTGAATTAACTTATCTTAATTCTAAAGTTAGTAATCTAGAAATTGAACTAGCCAAAGAACGAGGTTGATGAGATAAATGATTGGTTGATGAATCAAGATTTTTGTTTCCTATTTATAGAGATGAAAATAATATTCAAAAAATTCACTTTTTAAATCCTTCTTCTGTAAAATATGATGAAAATATTAAAGATAAAAATTATATAATTAATAATTCTTTTTTGTGAATATGAAGCGATTTTCATAGTTCTATTGATAAATTTCAACTTTTTGATCAAAACTTAAAAAAATCTATTAAAGATAAAATTTATCAGTATTATTTAGACAAGTAACAAGAAATTCATGAACGAAAACACTAACCAATTATTTTATTTAGCATTAGCCCTCACGGGAGTAATTTTAGCTTTATTAGCGATGTTTTTTAACTATAATTTGAAATTAGGAGATAGAACAGCTAGTTTAGAAAAAAAGAACGGTTATGAACAGCACCAAATAGATAAACTAAAAGAGGAGATAACTAAGTTAGAATTAGAAGTAAAGCAATTACGAGAAGCTTACCAAGCTTCACAGCAGAAATTAAAGAAATATGAGCCAAATCAATCAAGAAAAATATCAACTAAATACTAAACAAGCAGGAGAAGCAGTAGAATTTTTAACTAGTCTATCCGAAAAAAGTGTCAATGTAGCCTTTCTCGATCCTCAATATGAAAAGGTTGCTAATGTAGTTCATGTTAATTATCCCTTAAACTTTCAAACTGATTATCAAATTCAACAAATATTAAAGGAAATCTCTCGAGTTCTTAAACCTTCAGGGTTTTTGTTTCTTTGAGTTAATAAAGCTTTGTTAGGAAGTGATCGAATAGTTAATTGATTACTTCAAGCTCCTGGTCTAAAAATAGTTGATAGTTTAGTTTGATATAAGAAAGGGACACTTGGTTTAGGAGCGTGATTGCGAAGTAATGCCGAGTTTTGTTTTGTTCTCCAAAATCATCCTACCAATTCTAAACTGTTTACTAATCGTAGTTTTGGTTCAGTGTGAGAAGAAGCTAGTCTGTCCACTCAACGCCGAGACCATCCACACCAAAAACCTTTTTTCTTAATTAAGTCTTTGCTTGAAGCTACAACTCAAGAAGGTGATTTAGTAATTGACCCTTGTGCCGGTTCTTTTGTGGTATTAGAAGCTTGTCAAAGTATTGGTCGACAGTTCTTAGGAGTAGATTTAACTTATCAGCAATTAGCCGAATTTAAAGAACAGAGAGAGAGAGAGAGAGAGCAAAATTGAACAGCAGTAATAGTGAATAAACATGGCAAATAGAATATTAAGTATAGATCCCGGAGGCACCACTGGTTTCTTTTTTACTGATGGCGTTAAGCAGGAATTTCACCAGTTTACTTCTCCAATTTGAAAAGAACAATTGAAATTCCTAATAGATTACTTGAAAACTAAGCAACCTAATCAAATCATCTACGAACATACCAACTATATCGGCTATAAAGGAAAGAATATGACTAATTTGCTTAATTTTTTTGGAGCTATTGAAAGTTTAGTCTACACCTTTTCTAACCTAATGGTTAGTTCTATACCAGTTAATCAAGTAAAAGAAACTAGAAAAAAACTATTGAACAAAAAATTAGGCATAATTGATTTACTTTTTCAACCTGGCAAAGGCTGATTTTACCAAGGAGCTAAAATTAATGTTCATCAAGTAGATGCTTTTTTGGTTTACTGATTATTTGTCAAACGTAATATTTAGGAATTAATTCAATAGAAAAACTAACAAAGAAGGAGAAAAACGCCTTAAAAACTTTCACATGAAAAGGGGCAGTTATCAAAGCGTTTTGAACATATAAGGCCTTATTTAAGTATTTGTTAAAGAGAATAAAAATAATTTGTTTAATAAAGGCCTTTCTTATACTTTTCCTTATGAATTTGCTTCAATTATTATTAATTCAATAGAAAAACTAACAAAGAATAAAAAACAACTCAATTTTCTTTAACAGTTTCCTTACTTAGTTTTTATTTTACTTAGTTTTTTTAGTTCAGTTTGTCGTTGATAATTTTCTTTGTTATAATCAGGGTTTTCTAACTGTTTTTTTAGATAGTAAAATTTGGAATATTTAGCATAGTATTTTTTATGTTTTTCGCGAAGTATTCGATCTCTTTTTTGTTTTTCCGATAATAATTCTTCAGGTATTGGTTTCCTAGGCATTCAATTTATTAATTTTTCTCATCAATTTTTATTCCATCAGTTTTAGGACATTCATTAGTTAGTTTGTTGAAAATTTTCTTTAATTTTTGAAATCTCAACCTGTCCTCATTTAGCTTTTTTTCCGCGAGTTCTAAGCATTTAGGTAATAATCCCGCTTCAATTTTAGCGTGTTTAATAATTCTTTGGATTTTTTTATTATTTTTGATTTTATTTTTCATGGTTTTTTCTTTTTTTTAAAATTCTCCATTGAGGTTATCCCTCCAATTTTTATAATTTGCTAACTGACTATTTACAAAATCTCCATCATGTCGCGGGCTATTGTGGTCACAGGTTCTAAACTCGCCACTGGCTCACAGTTCATCCAAATAATCTAATTCGGCTATTAACTGCTTACTTTGTGATAGTGCTCGTCCTTGATAATTCTCCGCCCAATTATCTAATCGGTGTAAATATTCCATCAGTCTAAATTGCTTTTTAGCTATTACACAACAAATCGCACTATTTTCTATATCGTATTTATTACTTCTTTTTTTGACAGAGAAACCCCAAGGAAGTAATTACTTGGTTGTTCTAATATTTGTGCCTTTTCGGCTTGATTGTTGATTTTTTTCATGTTTTATGTTTTTTTTGATTCAAGGAGCGTATTTAACTTCTTTATCCTCCTTAATTATATTTTAAGGTTTTTATTTCGAAAAACCTCACGCTTTTTTAGAAAACCCCCGAATTAATCGGTGTTCGCTATGAAAAATTATTATGTTTTTTTTTCGCTGAAAAATACGTAAAAGTGAACATTTTTTTGTTAATTTTAGTTGATTAGTTGAAGAGGAGAAAAAAAATATATATAAAATAATAATATATAAAATAATTAGTTCTCTACACAGTAGTTAGGTTTGGGTTTTTTTCGGAAGATTACTTTTCATTTCCTAACTACTGGGTAAAGAATTGAATTATGAATAAAAATCTTCCAGTATTATTACCAAAAAATAATACTTCGGGAGGTTTACATATGTATAATTATGTAAACTTATCTCGAAGTTTACCAACAAAGAGAGGGGGGAAACCTGATCGACGTTTCAAAAATAAAAATATTTGTTTGGATTGTAATCGTGATTATCTCCGCTGCAATTCCAATTACAAAAAGCTTTATCAATTAACTGAATTACTTGTTCAATCTCATTGAATTCATGATAAAGATAATGAAAAAAGTTTTCTTACTGCTACTGGATTGAAAAAAAATCGTAGTAGTTTTTTATTAATTAGTGAAAAAGATTTTCAAAAAACGGTAGCGAAAGCAATCACCAGTGCTAAATATTTGGTTTTTCCGCTTCTTCTCAAAAATGGAATTATCGCTCATCGAGTTATTTATTATTTGGCTAATGATTTAAATAAAGAACAAAGAAATCATGCTTTTTTATTTAGATGATTAGTTCTCAAAAAAAAAGAGCAATTACAACAATTACTTCACCTTGGTTTCGGAAAGTTTAAGAAAAAAATTGAAGAGATAAAGTGACAAATGCAAATTATCGAGAAATACACCAATTCTCGTAATTTAGTTGGGTTAATTGGCAATAATACCAACGACAAAAAATTACAAAAAACTCCTTGCAAAGAGAGCTGAGGTTGAAATAATAAAGATTATCGCGAAAGAAAAAGTATTGTTGCTCTTCTTTGTCAAGGCAAAAATAGAAATCTTCCAAACAGTAAAGTTAGTGGCGTGGTTGGTGTCAAAAACGAATTTTTGCCAACTTTGGACATTGATAGAAAAAATTTTGGTTCGAGAAAATGAAAAATATTTGAAAAAAAAGTTCTTCCAAAACTAATATTTGAAGCTCGTAATTATTTAGCTTGAATAGAAAAATCTTTGAATGGTGGCTATCATTTGGTCTTCAAAAGTAAAGAAGGATTTGCCAGTATTGATAAATCTTTTTGATGACAAGGAAAAAATAGGGGGGAACTGCGATGCCAAAATGTCTATACTGTCTTAGGAATTAGTCAAGGTTATGAAATGTTCAACCCCGAATTATTTCTTTATGAAAAAGGTTTGTTGAAAAGAAAACCTAGCCTTAAACAAATAACTGAACCAAAACCAATCAATCAAATTTGATTAACTATTCTGCTTTCACAATTTGAAATCAATCTTCACAAACCTTCTGAACAAATACACCCATTATTCTCTGCCAAACAACAAAACCACAAACTAATTAAAAATATAAAGTTTAATTTTAACGCACGCGAGAAATCGAGGCAAAAAGTGGAAAGTATAATTTCTGAAAAACAACAAGAAAAAATTTTTTCTGAGACCAAAAAGGATAATTCAGATCCTCCATCTGATTATCCAAGTGAAAAAGTTAGCGAATTTAGTCAAAAAGTTAACAAAAAAACTCCAAAAAGTCAAAAATTCACCTTTTCGGCCATGGCAAAAGATTTTAGAGAAGTGGAGAGATTATCTTCGTCAAATTCTTCTAGATCAAACCTTTTTCTAAATCTAACCCTTGAATATATCAGTCCTCAACTAACTCTTCAAAAAATGAACGTGCTGATAAATATTGGGTCTTCTCATAATTCAGCAAAAACTTGAAAACGAATTTTGGACAATCGAGGCCAGCCAATTGAATTGACTATTCAAACCATGACTGATCATCGTGGCACAGCAAATTTCATATGTTAGAAAATTGAAAATTAAACACAAGCCAAAGTTCGCCCAATATACTTGACATCAAAATTACTCGTCAAGTAATCTCGTATTATACTCGAATAATTAATCCTTTGAAAAAACCTCTCCATCCTGTGAATATGCCTGGAGTAGGAACTGAACAAGGAAATGTTTATGGAATAATGATAAAACATATTCTTTTGGATATTGTCAAGAATTACCCAAAATGAGTAGGCAAAATTAATTTTTACACCTTCTTTGCCCAAGAAGAAGTTCCGTTTCCGCCTCACGAAATTCAAAGAGTAGTTCAAGGCACAAAAAAAATTACTGGAATTGAAATAAATTTTCACTGGCAAGCCAAAGTCTAATTTTTTCACACGAAAAATAGGAGGAAAACCAACATGTAAAAAAAATTTCAAAATAACCAAAATAATTAAAAAAATATGGCATACATAACAGAAACAACAAATCTTAAAAAGTTTTCAAACGATTATAACGAAATACTAAAACAATTGAGTATTTCATTAGATGGAACCGAAACTGATGATACGAAGAAAAAATCTACTATTTTGAAAACTCTTATTGACGAAAGAGCGAAAATTGTTAAAGAAAAAGAAGGCTTAGAAAAAGAAGTTCAAGATAAGAAGAAAGAAAAGGATAAATTAAAAATTTTAGTTGAACATAAAAAAGGTGTTGATCGAGAAAAAGAAAGAATACTTGGATTAAATAATCCTAATGTTGATAAAAGCACTTGAGAGGATAGTTGAAATGACTTTCATTCTAACACCACAACTAATCATTATGACTGGGATGCAAGAATTCAAGCACATTATCCAGTTACTTACCAAGACAATCTTTATAAAGTTAAAGAACAATTATTTGATATTACCGAAGAACAAGCGATTAGCTTATTAGCACGAGTAGTTGCTGAAATTGGCAAGATTGATATGAATGATTTTGTAACTAATCATGGAATAACTGATGCTACAGAAAAATCCAAAATTGAAACTCAATTTGCTAGTGTTAAAGTTCAAGCGGATCTTATTAATGCCATAAATAAAAAAGGCAAAGTTTGAGATTTACCACAAACTTATACTAGAAATCAAACACTAGGAATTAATACTGCCTGAACAGCCAGTTCTTTTAATTTTGCTGAAACTTTTGAATTCATTGCTAAACTAAACGATGCTTTAATAAATAAACTAAAGCAAGATGACATTACTAAAACAGAAACTTGAAAGATAGCTAAGAGTGGTAATGCTTATACAGAAGAAGAGTTAAAAGATTATGGGATAATTTTGGCTGATGCTGAAAAGACTACAATTTACAAACCAAGTCAGGATAAACACGAAGTAAAGATTGCCAATGGTTTACAAGACTGAATTAAGTTAGTAAATTTAGTTTTTGAGAATGAAAACAATAGAAATAAAATTATTGCTTCTTTTACAAATTCTCCTAATCAACAATTATTCCAAGATTTAAGAACTCAAACTGACATCGATGAACCTTTTAACACTCATTATCGTTTACCCGAAAGTTTAGAAGCTATTAATGATTTAGAAACTGATCTTGAATCTGATATTCTTGCTAGTACTTTAGAAAGAGCGAATCTAAATAAAGAAATTCAAACTGCAAGAAATACAATTGGTCAAAAACTTGGTGAACTAAAAACTAAAGATAAAAGTCTTGATACTACAATTACTGAAATACTTACTAAAAAACGCGAAGAATTAAATATTCATAATATTGATAAAGGTTTTGCTAAAATTGAGGGAGGCGATGATAATCGTAAAACTGTTATTGACCTAAGAAATATTCAAGCTTTAATTCATGAAATTAGATTTTTAGAAAATAATGGTAATGTTACTCAACCAACTTCCAAAGTTGAAGAAGAAACCGCTTTAACTGAAGTAAATAGATTAGTAACTAAACATGGTTTAAGCAAATTTAACATGTTTAAAGGTTGAGGTCTCAAAAAAACTGGTAATGTTACTTATGAAATTGATATCCAAAAGGCTATTAGATTCGCTAAAGAACAAAATTCTCCACTTAATAAATTGGAAGACTACTTAAAAGAATTAGAAGATTATGAAAAAGAAGTTAAATTGGATGAGTTTGAAACCGAAGCTAAAACCGCTCTTGAAAAAGAAATTGGTAAAGAACAACCAAACCCCAATGATAATCCTGAAATACCTACACCTAATAATGGTAATGGCAATGATAATGGTGGTAAATGATACCAATGAGAAACTACTACTGGCAAAGCCTTGTGAATCGGTGGAGTGGGATTATTAATTTTTGGATTAGTGGCTGTAATTTTCTGAGAACAATTAAAAGACTGATGAAATGGTAAAGATGATAATGAAGAGGAAGCAGAAGAAGCTACTCTTTAATCTAAACTTGCGTGGGATAGAGTAGTTTGGTTTAACTCGTTTGGCTCATAACCAAAAGATCGGAGGTTCAAATCCTTCTCCCACCACCAAATTATTAACAGTGAGTGGTTTTTCTTCTTCATAATTCATGGTTTACCATTCGCTGTTATATTTGGTTAGAACTAATGTTCTTCTATTTTTTTATATGAATAAACAACAAAATATCAGCAAAAAACAAAAAGACCTTCGGATTAGAGAACTAGAATTAGAAAATAGCTTGTTGAAACAGAAATTAGAGATGATTAACAGCATAATTGGGATTAAAGAAGTCAACGAATTAGTGGTAGATGAAGTAACTGAACCAAAAACCCAAAATAGCAAACAAAACGAAAATGACTAAATTACAAGACTTATTAACAGAAATACAAAGGACTCTTCAAGAGAATAACGAGAATTTGACTAATGAAGATCCACGATTAAGAGATTTGTCGATAAGGTGTGAAAATATTCACCAACTACTTAATAACATTGATAACTCCTTAGATAACTTCAAAAAGTTAGTTGGTGGGATTGAAGTCGCTCCGCAAGATATTCAACAAGCTTTACAAGATTTAAATCTTACTGAATTAACTGGTGATAATTTAAGAACTAAGTTAGAAGAAATATTAAAGTTAGCGGAAGAAAACAACATCGAACTAGTTAACGCCATTAAAGACGCTGAAAGAGAATTAGAAACAATTCTAAATAACATTAAAAATCAACAAACTATTATCACTAACTTACACACTAGAAATACAGAGTTAGAAGCCAAAGTTAGAAGTAATGAAAATCAAGCTAAAGAATTACAAATTAAGGCTGGATTAATTGGAGCTTCAATTGTTGGTGGTATTGGGGGATTATTACTAATCCTAAGTAAATATTTACCGAAATTAAGAAGAAATAATGAATAAAGAAACTAATGAAAACAAACCAAAAAACCGAGGTATTTGGTGTTGAGATTGTGATGATGTTTGAATTGATCGCACTGAAAACAACTACAAATTTGATGAAGATGGCAATATACTCTGCCTAGAATGTTTTGATGAATGAATCGAGGAAAAATTTGCGGAAAGAACCAAGGATGATCCTAACACATACTGTTACTGTGGAAAATGTTATCCTAAAAGTGAAGAAGAAAACGATCTAACCATGGTAATCCATCCAAATTACAAAGAAACTATTGAACTTCCCAAAAATGTCAGAAGCATTAAAATTGGCGATCCTAAAGAAATGAAAGACAACCAAATAATATTTCACTGCAAAGACTATGAAAACTAACGAATTAAAACAAAAAACTAAAGAAGTAATTAATTTGTTTGGTGAATTAATCGAAGAACTCGACAATATTAACCAAACTGATTATCAAAACCAATTACCAGTTGATAACTTTTGGATGGAATTAACTAATCTTAGTAATGGCAAACAAAGACTTAGTACCATTATTGAAGGTAAACATTGAGTAGGATTTTTAGAAGAACGTGAAATGACTTCCAAAGAAGGCAAAACTTTTACTAAAACGAGTGCTAATATGCAACCATGTAATTGAGATAAATGTCGGATTTGTGATCACAGTGATAATCGCAATCTTATAGACTCATTTATTTATTAGAAAAATTATGTTAGCAATACTATTAACTATCTCCTTGACGATTAATTTGTTCTTACTCATAACAGTTTACTGTTTATGATTTAGCAAATGTAATAATTGCCAAAAAGAAAAAAACATTAAACAAATTTTTAGAAAACTTTGTAGCAACTGTTCTAAAGATGGTCAAAGAACTAAAAACAAATTTTAATTTTTAAACAAGAACAGTATGGGAACGAGTAATAATATTAAAGATTCAAACATTACTTCAAAATTAATGGATTTAACTTGTGAAAAATGTTCCCAGCAGTTTACTAAAGAGGATATTGAAGAAGAAAACTTCGACTTTTACTTTGATACTAGTAATGATGTAAAATTAGAGAAATTAAGTAAAGGTTATAGTTTTTCAATTTGAGTAAGAAGTATTGAACATAAAGATTGTCCTGATATAATTGAAAACAATGAATAAAGAACTACTAAATTATTATCCAATAATTTGTGAACATTGTCAGAAATCAATCAATAGTCTTGATTTTCATACTCAATGAAAAAAATGTCGTTGATGTCTTTTTCCAAAAAAAGAAAAAAGAAAATTAAAAAAACATGAATAACCTCTTTAAATTTCTGACCAAGAAAAAAACAGCCTCTAAGAGTTTACCTAAATTAAACTGTTATTCTCTTACTTGTCAATTTACTACTACTAGTAAAGAAGAATTAAAGCAACACGAAAGAAGCCATGAATAAAAAACTATGTGAATTATGCCAAAATAATTTTCCAGAAAATAAAAATCTGATAGAAAGGGGGAGAAAGTATGCTTATAACGGAAATCGTTGTTTATACTGTCGAAGAAATATCATTCCTTGAAAATATAAAGGCGTCTTCCACGAAAGCTGCTATTGTGGCACTACCGAAGAAACTAGCTATTGAAAAACACAAACTAACCATGAACCAAACTAAAAAATGCCAAATCTGTCCAAGGCTAGCAGAGAAATTAATAATTAGTCATAATTTTCTGCTACCTCTATGTTTAGAACATGAAAAAAGATTAGAAAGCAAATTCGGAGAAATTGAACCATTGACGACAACTTTAACTTTTTAAACTAAACAACCATGTACAACACTAAACTAAACAATCATTATTTAAACCCCAAGAACTCTACTATTTACACACCTCAAGAAGTTAGCTGATTTCTTTACTCTAACCAAAGAAGAATTTGAACTTAACTATTTCTCTGTATTAGAAGTTAAAAAACCCATTCTAATTCTTTGTAATCCTCCTTTTAATGGCTATCCTGGCAAGTTAGCCTGTGAAGTATGATTAGATAAAATAATTGAACTATTTGGTAAAGAAGTGCCAATTGTTCTCTTTGTTCCCATGGGCTTTCGCTTAAATAGCAGACAAACCGGAAAAAGATGAACCAAATTTAATAGCAATCATTATCCCCCTATCAGTAGTATTATTAGTTTGCCAAGAGATATTTTCCCTCAGGTAGAATTCCACACTGAAATCTTAATTTTTAACATTAAAGACTTACAACCTCATTATTTTTTTAAACCATATGAACACTAAAATTAAATCCCTAACCAATCTAAAAATTATCCAAAAAACTGATAAAAACCTTAATGATTACTTTATTATTTTTAACCAAAATGGCACTAATGAAGCTTATTTTTGTTGAGAAAAGACTATTAAACACGGTTGAGATGAATTTAGTAAGAACTGAATGAATATTACGAGAATTGAACTAGAATATGAACCAACTGAAAAAGGCAATAAAGTCATTAGTATTATTACTCACAATCAATCAGTAGACAATTTTATTTAAAGCTTATGAATAAGTTCCGATTTAACCATGAAAAAACCAAAAAAGAACTAGGAATTGAGGCTCATATCTCTACTCCCTCTGATTTAGCCCAATTATTAACTCAACTATTAGGAATAGACAAAGCAGGAGGGAAGATAATTTATGATTGTTGTTTCGGAATTGGAGCATTAAGCCAGTATATTAATACTGAAAAGAATATTCTAATTGGGGATGATAAAGAAATAAAGTATTTAGAACAAGGGCAAAAGAATTTTCCGAAAGCCATTTTATTTAACCATGATGCTTTTCAATGTTCAGGTCCTCCTTGTTATCAACACTTAATAACTCCTCAATGAAAAGAAAAAGTAGCAGAATATCTTCAACAATTAGAGAATAAATTGGATGAAAAGAAAGTAATGGTTGAATATCAAAAAATTATGACTGAAAATTTAACCCCTGAACAAATTCAACAAGAATTAATCGAAAAAGAAAAATTAATCAAACAAAAAATATTAGAACTACTCATTAAAAAAGAAGCTCAAAATAAAGAAAACAACCATGAATAGCCCATTAGAACTAAGGCTTAAAGAATTAGAGGCCAAGATTAAAGAGTTAGAAAGTAAGATAAGTAATTTTTGTGCTAAATGTCAAAAGGAAATAAAAACCGAGGGAACGAATGGCAACTGATACTTAAAGGATGGCGGCAAAGAATATGAAGAATTGAAATGAGAATTAAGCAAATACTATGCCCTGATTGCTGACTTGAAACTGGCAAAAACCATGAATTGAAAAATTAGAAAAGAAGAAGAAAAAAACACCAACTAAACATTTAAAATATATGAAAATTTACTGTTTTTACAATTGCTCTTACTGAACAACTGACCACCAAAAAATGGAAATTCACTATCAAAACCATCACATCCTAGCTGAAATACCTGTTCTAAACATAGAGGATTTAAAGTTAAAGATTAAAGAAATTAAACGACTGGAAAAAGAAATATGTTCAAAATATTAAAGAATTTAAGTAATCGAATAATGTGTTTATCACCAGCCATTTACACCTTTTTTAATTATTTTTTTGTTATTAAAGAAGAACAAAAATTTACGGCTATTGGTTGGTGTTGACTAATTATTAGCATTATTTATTTTCTAACTGCTCTTTATCTAATAATTAAGAATTGAAATTAAAATGAAAAAAACTAAAAACTGTGCTTATTGCCAAACAACTGAACCAAACACTAAAGACAAATCTTGAATTGTAGAAAATCATTTTTTGGGCAATAAAGGACAAATCTTAAAAGAAACCTTAATAGGTGATATTCCTAGCCAAGAAAAAGGAAGAGAACCAATTAACACTCTTTATTTTTGTTCGGGCAAATGCTTAAACAAAGCCTTAGACAAAGAAGAAGAGGAATTATGAAAAAAAGGCAATTGTTCAAGTTGTAATAAACCCTTAGCAGTTATTAATGACAATTGCCAAGATTTACAGCACCAAAAAGAAAGCTGTTTATTCCCTATTTAAACTTTATGAAAATACAAGAATTAAAAGACAAAATACAAAAACTGCTTAATTATTCCAATAGTTTAAGTGAAAGAAGTAAGAATTTAAGCAGACTTCTTTATCAACAATTATACGAAGTTATTGAGTTAGAAAGATTAGATAAATTAGAAGGAAAATATTTAGCAGCTTATTTATTATGAAAAAGTATCATGCGAGCTAATTATCAACCTAATCTGCTAAGTATTGCTCCTAATGATCAAGAAAAATTATTAGAAACCATTGAAGCAGAAATTAATTCTATTGAAAAAAGAAACCAAGCAGAAATCTCTCAGGAGTTAACTAATGAAGAGTTATTGGAACAATTAAGATTAAGAATTAAACAAGGTGAACTAATAATTGCCAAGGATGGAGAAATTATTGAAAAAACTCATGCCAATTAAAGATTTAGCAAAAAGACGAGAATATCAAAGAAATTTGATGGCCAAAAAAAGACTAACAGAAAATAATGTTAGTCTTAAAGAAAAAAGAATGTTAGACCCAGTTAGACCATGTTCACGTTGCGAGAGATTACAAGAAATAGCTGAGGAATTTCAAGAAATAGCTACTAACTTAGATTTTTGATTATCTAAGGAAGAAGAAGAAAATAAACGATTA
>Ga0307512_10001553_pt1 | contig 32208 bp, 44 predicted proteins | sample 14_EM_MG_FD_200267 | JGI IMG/M metagenome (GOLD analysis project Ga0307512, IMG submission 200267) | Populus trichocarpa ectomycorrhiza microbial communities from riparian zone in the Pacific Northwest, United States - 14_EM | ecosystem: Host-associated > Plants > Roots > Unclassified | place... | reverse complement strand
TCCACGATGATGGGAAGATGGAAGCGGGAAACACCTTCGGCAAAGAATGAGCGGATGAGGGCACGCTTATGGATGGCACGTTGGGGCTGGGTGAGCTGGAGGTACCGGCGGGCCCAGCGTTGCTGAAGTGTTGCCAGCAGAGCGCAAAAGAGGCTCATGACCAGGCTTAGAAACCAGAGGGCATTGACCCAGACTGCGGAGGCCGGGGGTTGCCAGCTTGACTGGGGGAGGGGAGAATTTGAAGCCCTGCCGGCAAGGGTCCCGTTGGCGAGACCGTCGAGTTGTTGGGATATTTGAGCGAGGAGGACGACGGTGTTTCCTGCGGAGTCGGGCAACAAGGACTTGTAACTATCAACGACGAAGGTGGCGAGTGCCGCTGCGAACAGTCCGGTCTACGAAAGCAGAATTATCGTGTCAGTTCCCGTTCATCAGCAAGCGGTGAGGCTGCGTACAAAAACGAGTATTCCGTCGGCGCCCACTTTCCAGCCTTCTGCCTGATCTCTGTCGTGTTTCTCCGCATGCGATAAGTATAAAGAGAACAAGGTACTTGAGGAGTCGGTAAATGAGGATTCGGACTCGGATACTTCTTCAAATATTCTCTGGATCTCGGTGAGCGATCGTTCAATCACCCTCACTGGGTTGGTTGCAGGAGCTGCTGTAGAGTGTGTCAGGTCGGATACAGACGGCAATTTCCAGGAGCGTGAGTCACGAGTGGGACCTACGTGTGTTTCCCTGTGAAGGGTGAGACGCGGAGTAGTTGGCTGAGGTAGACATGATGTCGACGCCACTGAGAGTAGACAAGAGTGTTGTATGGCCCGGGGATGTTTTCAGTCATCCTGCGGTCAACACGCAAGTCCTAATATACGGCTAAAGTCGAGTCGACTTGAAATTTGTTGTAATGTAATACGCTGTAGGTCCAGGTATATCGTCCTTTGTATGACACTGGCCATGGTGACCGTCGGTGGCATCAAGATCGAGGGTAGCCTTCATAGCAACCGTTCGTCCCATTTTATTGTGCCACTCATGACCGAGGCAAGTCAATTATTGTATTAGATGGGACCCCTCACTGATCAGGTTCTCATGTCTTCAGTCGTAGTCCTTGTTTATTGACGCACATATACGGTACCATGAATGCATCGTCGTTGTGTTTATTCAATTGTTTCTATTCTCGGCAAGTTGCTCGTCCCTCCTCGATCTCCGTCTTACCATTGTTTTCCACTATCTCCTTCCTTCGACGTGCTCTCGAAGAACAAACCATACAGAACACTTTCCTGAGACGTCTGCCTTGCCCTAGTAGTCATCGCTGTTGTTTTCTCGTGGACCTCCGCAAAAATGTCGTACACCTGCGCATCACCCAAGCCTATTCCGAAGTATTATGGTATTCCCAGGACCCATGGCACGACATGTTGTATGTACAGTACCGCGAGGCATCATGATAGCCATATGTACAGTATCGTTCCGGGTCCTACTAGTAACCCAACACCGATGACAGACCCCACACCAAGGACGGGGCTTGCTCACTTCTGGACCTGAATCGAATCCACAAGGCCCCGTTTATGCCTCTCACGCTCCAACTCAGCTTCCAGCTCACCGACGGCCGCCTCTGCGAACTGGGTAATGCCCCCCCGCTCGTACGCCTCGGCGAGGCGCGATTGGGCCGCCGGCCAGCTCCACCGTGACCCATCTACTATTACGTCTGGCACCGGCCCACTTGTGGGCGGTGGACCATCTGGCAACTCGGATGCGGAGCGGTCCGTCGCGGATAGTGCTGGCGCTGGTGGCCACAGTGAAGGTGGTGTCGGGGAGTCGTCGGACGAGCGGTGAATGCGCGAGGTAATGAGGGGCCATTTGTTGAGGACCGTCAGGCGCATGGCGGATGCAAACTCCTGCGTCTGAGATGACAGATAGCCCGTAAGGTTCGCAACACGAGAAAGAGGTGAAACATTATCAATAAATGGATATATTCACGTACATCCTTGACACCGAGGTATACCTTCACGCCCCACAGGCTGGCCGCACCGCCTGCGATAACGAGCGTAGTAGCGACGCTGAAGGCTTTGAGGGAGTACAGAACACCATTGAAGCTATCTTCTCTCGGGACGGGCGACGGGTCGTCCGAGGACCCTCGAAACGGGGCTCCTGCCTTTGCCGACGGCGTTCCTGTCATCGACGTTGGTGGCATCTGTGTTGATGCGATTCGAAGTGACGATGCTCGTCTCACAGGCGGCGGGGAAGTTAAGTGAGAAGTAGAAGGAGATTTATGCATGCCAAGTGTCGAAGCCGATGCACGCTGGCGGCGGAGGAGAGCGAGGGGAAGGGCAAGGGCTACAGTCGTAATGGCAAGCTGTGAGCGGGACGGAAGATGATTGTCAAACAGAGTGGATCTGGTAGTAGTCAGGGCTCACCATGGAAAGTGGGATCCATGGGGAAACGTCCGCATTCTTTTTGTCACTTGGTCGTCGTCGGACTGACATGGACAAGACATGGTCATTCGGAAATCTCGGTCCGGGTAGCTAAATCCTACATTACATAACGTAACACTACTTCAGCGCATCAGTGAGCCTCGTGGCTTCCTCAACGACTCCGCAAATCCTAAGAACGTTTCTGTAAGCCGTACCTAGGAGATGTCAGCGATTCAATGTCGTTTCTTATCGGTAAGAATGGCGCAGGTATTCACCGTGTCGAGGGCGGTCGTGAAAGAGGAGGTAATAACTGAATCTGCGGGAAGCAGCGAATCGTGAGGAGCATTATTCTGTATTTCGCGTGCAAGTTGCGCCATCCTCTGGAGATAATAAGTATATGGCCCGAAGGAGACCGCATGAAAAGAAAGCGGTTTCCTAACTAAACCGTGAGCAATGCTCTCAAAATTTTGGAAGGTAGCTCACCCTCGTTGGACGGCCGAGCGACAAACGTCTTGGATTGCCTCATCTCTGATTACGCCTTCACCGTCGGAAAGGAAAATCATGAGCGGTGTTCTAGATCGGGAGAGGCGTTTAAGAATAGATGTCATGGGAAAGCGGATTAGATTACGGGCCTTTCTGGGCTCCAGTTTCGTTCCATGACAGTACCAGCGGCTTCAAGAGCTGCCGTAAAATTTGTGCCAAAAGAAGGTCCTTCATCCAATACAAAACCAAGGAGTTGCTCTGGAGTGCTTGTAAAGTCGTTGACCAAGATATTTTTGGTTCTCTCATCGAAGAGGATAACGCTGTATGCATCACGTCGTGCACCAGCTGCTCGTAGACCCGCCGTAATAGCCGCTTTGCGGGCAGACCAGAAGCTATATAATGCAGAGTAAACAGCGCCGAGCCTATTATCGGCATACTGCCGGATTAGGTCTGTTACGGGTGCGTCGGCTAAAGGTCGGCGGTCTCTGTCAGACATAGAACTAGATCTAACATGGTGGGTTAGGCACTGTGCCCATCGGCTAACATGAACCTAACCTGTCGATGACGAATATCCTGCGGGGTCCAAGTGTTAACATCGTCAACAATTCCAAACGACAGTATGCCTACACATGGAATGCCTGTTGCAACACAACAGGATTTGTGCACTCAAAAACATGTCCGTCGTTGGATATATAACCCAATCCCTCGAAAGGCTCGTGAACGTTCCTTGGTTGATGAAACATGGGTAAGGTGCAGTATGACGGCTGCTCTGGGTTATCTGCCGTCGCTGAGTGTTCAGGGCCTATATTGGGGTGGTCTGAGTCGTAAGGAGCAGTAATTGTAAGCGTTACGACAGACCAGGGCACATGGCGTCGCTAACATAGCATATCAGTAGTTCGTTTAGGTCCATGATGTAAAACACACCATTTCGTAAAATTGGCCTGCTCGTCACGAGTATATGGATCTACGTAGAGGCTTTAGTATGGATTTCGAGATAATGCAAGAGTCACCATGACCTTTGAAACCTGTAGACGAATTTTAACTTGGGGGGAACGGAACCCGAAAAGTAGATATTCAACGTACCCATCCTGCGCCAATAAAGGCCGTGAGTGACAGCATCCTTGGACTTGTCGGGGTTGGGGGTCATTCGTGTGTTGAGGTGCTGAATCTCGGGGCCCTCACACGGTGTAGTCTCTTCGGCGCGACAGTAATCAATATGGACGTGTCTCCCCATGGATGAACAAACAAGGTTGCACATCATAGGTCCCCCATCGTCGTTAGAGGAGAATCTCCGACCTCCCAATTCGAGACTAGTCTCGTCAGCACCTTCAACAGCCCAACGGGTCTGTGTCATAGAACCATGGCTAGTCTCGTGTTCTTGCTGTGTATGGCCTTAAGACAGCGGAAGAACTATGTAAACAGTCCATATACGTTCACGGAATAGTTCTTACCGAGTGGCAAAGTGCAGAAATAGCCGCAATTCTCGCAACTACGCAACCTCAGATGCTTTCATTTATCGCGAAATGTGGGGGCGAGGTGACGTACCGGGTCTTGCAGAAGTGGAATGGTTGTTCCTCCCTGCTGTGGATATGCGCACTCGGATGCGACGTCTGTCCAGGTTCAATAGTCTTGACGCACTGCAGCCGTTTAGCCACTATTCACATGTCAGCGCGACCCCATGGATCTGATTCCGAACAAACCTTGCGTATACTGCGAAAGAAATGTGGGATTAGAAATGAGTTGTCATGGCGAACGCTACAATCACCTTTGTATATTGGAATGTCTCATGTCTGCCAGAGAAGGTAGCTTCGATAGACAGTGGTGCAGTCTCAATCTGGCATATTCCTGGTGCTGAGCATAGCGCTGAACATGGATGTCCTTCCCTACTCGAAACCATTAATATGGTGATATGATTAGTGTGGGGCTGGTACTAACCCGCACAAATGATGCACGTCCGGGCCCAGGGCAAGCCCGTGTAGATGTGGTTGGACACAAAGCCGTTTACAAAGGTCGCATGTTACCGGACACAATCTCGTGTCGCAGGCATGCGTCTCGTGGTCTTGGTCGCTGTGGAAATTCGATTCGGTCAATTACAGACAGGAGATAAGACACGATTGTTCATGCCTAGGAGTGATACAGCTCTCCGAGCAAGAATACGTTTTCCCGCCAGGTAGTTTCATCCCCATAAGGGCGCATGGCTGGCCATATTGTGTATAAGTGAAGGAGGCAAATTTTCACCGTTTTATGTCGTACTTTACCACACATGTGTACTGGCGCCGAGCACAGGTGCTCATCTTCCGGATGTCCGCGAGTCTGAAAGGATGTTAAGTCCTTATGGCTCGAGATAATTACAATAGCAATAGCTCACTTTCGTGCACTCTTCTAAGCAACCTCGCCTTCCAGATAATTTGCAAGGCTCGCCACACAAATGGGCATTGACGACGCAACTGTACGCTGATGAGAGAATCACTTCTTGATCAAGTCGCATTCACGCACGTGTGTTCTCCAGGGTGCCCAGCACTATCTTCTCTTCAGCTCACAACTATTACCAGAAATATGACAACGTACGGTGTGCCACAAGGTTTGGCTTCATCGTTCTCACAGAATCTGCATCCGTGTACACAGTTGTGGGCAGTTCGGCAGCTGTGCTCGCCTTCGTGTTGGCGACTACGAACGCAAAGGAGATGACAGGATGCGCAATGGGCGCTGCAGAGCTGAACATTCGTGCGCATTTCGATGATCATGTTGTCAAATTGTCTCCGTAGATCCTCAACCGTGGCATGACCAGTTTGGAATCGTTTCAGATTGGAGTCCAACCAAAGCCGGACATGGTTTACACGCAGATCAATCAATCCCCTGATGTATGAGGCAAAGTTTTCCACCCAGTCAGAGTCGGACACGAACTGTCGCTCTGTACTTGGAATCCAAGATTCCCTTAGGGCGGCGAGGTGCGACTCAATACGGTCTAGTGACTTTCGTTCCCGCTCGAATACAACAAACCGTGCAGCGGTGTCATCGCCTTCAACTATGAGGTCGGTGTCAAGGTTCTACGTGCTGGTAAGTCTGCTATCTGCAATTCGATTGGTGAATAACAGAACCTTCAGGGGTTCGAAATCGTGTTCGATATCAGAGTACCCCGTGGCTAGTGCAATAGGAAGAAGAGTTGAGAGGGTTTTAACACGATGTTCCGTCATGGTCTCTGTCAAAGAGAATGAATGATGACCAGGAAACACAGACGTGGAAACTCACGAGATAGGGCCCCCCAGTCGTTCGCCTACCGGGATATGTCAAATCGCAAGATTAGCAACAAGCTAGGGGAAAATAAATACCTTCAGCTTCGCCATCATCGTTTTGATAGTATGAAGGAATTCGCCTGCGGTCATGTGCGAGATGTTCTGCAGATCCAGGCGTTTTTTAAGTGCGGAAAACAGCATATAGAATTCCTTCGACTCGATCACAGGCCATGGTATGATTTCTAATTTCCCTCTGTGGAGGCGCGAGATGAAGTTGGCACTCTGCTCTTGTTCTACGATCTTCTGAAACTTGAGAGAAAACCTTAAAGCAGTTACGCTCACTCAAGAGTCGTATACTTATCACACGAAACCTTACTCGTCGGTTATTTCTATCTTGTCACTGTCGACGACGTCCTAAGGGTAAGGTCATATTACGGTAGGAAGGGGGCCGTGTCGCCAAATCCTTACTTTTATGATGATAACAAGCGTTGATTGGAAGAGAGAGGGGTTTGCTGCAGGGTCCAAAACCGACGCACTTGACTGGAATGATTGAAAGAGTCCACTGATGTCTCGACTGAAAGCGAAATTGTTTCGGAAGAGTACCTACTACCTGTAAGAAACCATTGCAGGGGAAGAGGGACATAGTCCTCATACTAGGTTCGATATTGCTGTGTTGAACAAGACCAGGAGTGTGTCCTCCTGAAGTGACCGTTCGACGCTGTCAACGCCTACGATATTGCCGATCTCGGTGGACTAGTCAAAGATAGGAACGGGAGCAGCTGAACCAACCTTCGAAGTCAAGTGCGACGATCAAGGTGTCATCGGTAGGCGTCACGGACATCCATACACCCTCTGGAAATCTCCGCTCAGTGCTGTACAAGCATGGTAGAGATCATGTGACCATACCTGTGGTCCGCATCGCGCTGCCTGCAAATGATGTGTCGAGAAGGTGATTCAATGTAAAACTCTTGCCCACGGATTGCTGTCCCATGGATGATACAACTTTCACTGGCTGCACATCATGAAATCAACGTTCTGTGGACATAGAAGAGGGCAGCAACGCCGGGATACCTTTGTCGCCAAATATGACTGAAATATTGACTCGTACCACCCAAACGACAGTTTGTCCACAATCGTGTTAACCTCTGCGCCAAGGAGAGACCTTTCCAAATCCGGGGAGAGTACTCCATCCGCCAAAGGCATGAATCTGTTCTCACGACAGACTGCGATATGAATAGGAATGAGGCAGAGAAGGTCGACGAGCCACTCCCCGACTCGATAGCGTGATACATTCCATTCCGGGTGCAAGACCACGTCATCCTGGAAAGACTCAAATCGTGTTGCAGAGACACCGATACGATACAGTTCTTCGCCTGTAGGTTTCCTCGTCGTCCTTTCGAAACTCTGAATGAGATCAGAAAAGTAAGAGCCATAAGGCCGCGTAGGGTCTTCGGTAATGAATGTGAAGCTCTTCCGCTGCCTTTCACTCAAAGACGTGACAGTACGACGCCTCACGGCTGGGAGGACTGGGAACCGAGTCCAGACTTCAGTGTGACAGTCAAGTAGACTGTTGTGTAGAGTGAGACGCTCCTCATTATTTGGAGTATTTCGGTTGTCCTTTTTCTTGAAAATGTATTCTGTGGCCTTATTTGTAATATCGATGGCAATCGACCGGACGTGTCCTGTATTGATGTCGAGACCAACGAAAAAAATGCATCCTCGATTGACCATCGACGTCAAGACGGCACCGTGAAGAGAGAATTCTGAGACATCCAAGGGAATACCTTGAGTAGACCCAAATGTTTGCCAATGATACGCTGTAATGGATGGTACGGTGTCTTGCGTATGAAGAACTAGGAAGCAGGACCCGTCCGGGGAGGAGAATATTGCGTTTGAAAGCGACGGAAGCGGCAGAGAGGCCGGTCTTCTAAGCGTCAGAAACGTAGAACTCAGTGTTTAAAATTTCGCACCTGAATTGCAACGTGATGAAGTTAAAGATGCGTGCTCGAGAACTGGAGTCTACCAGAACCACTTCCTCTTTCCCGCTGACGAAGGCTATGTGTAGAATGGAGATCCCTGCTTGACTATACCACGGGTCGAGGTTTACGGCACTCCCCTGCCCCTGGAGTGTCTTGAAGGTCTCATCGAAAACGAATAGGTGAAGTTGCAACTGGCCAAGAACTGTAAATGGAGTCCGGACAGTGTGAAAAAGACATCGAGGCACCTTTTTCGAAGCACACACGGCCAATGCTCGCTTCGTTTCGTCAAAAGCGAACAGAACGTCTTGACCTAGCTTCTCAAGATTCAGGCGCTTGATTGGTTGCCTTCTCCGGATGGTCGTGGATATTTCAAGTAGTCGGTCAAGATAAATGAACACCCTATCTCTGTCGATCAGAATAAGGAGGAGCTTCTCGTTCTCCAGAATCTGACAGAAGCTAGACAAAATCGTGTGAGGCATGTGCTAAGAATATTAGAAAGTCAGACTCGTACGCAATATCGTTGCCGATTGATAGGTAAAAACAGGACGAGGACCGGTCGTTCACAGAGGGACTTGGTGTGTGCTTGGGATTCAACTGCATGTTATGCCTATCGTCGGTGGTTAAGGCCATTAGGTGGACACGAAACTCGAGTCTCTGGCCCTTGAGAGCCTGTCGGTGACCAGTGATCCAATATTCTAACCATGGGATCGTTAGCCAGCAAAGAGTGCAAACTCGCGGCATCCAGGATAGACGTACCCCGACTGCGGTAAGGATGACTGTGGCCGTTCCACGCATAACTAACGTAATCGAGTACGCCACCCCGAGCGCAAATATATCATCAACTTGAATCTGGACAAGATGAGTAAACGCACTGATTTCCCCACCCATCCAACGGTTTGGTAGCGACGCCATTAAGGTGCACGACACTAGGTATGATGAGACACTTATTCTCGATAGGATCAGTAAAACTCACGAATCTTGCCGCCTGGCCGACTGTGCGTTGAGTTCTCGAATAAGCTCTACGCGCGCCTCGTTTTGTAGCTTCACTTCCTCGATTTTGAGCTCATCCTGAATAGCGCCTCTGAAATGCCCCTGCTGCATCGCCGCCATCTCATGGATCATGGACTCAACTGTTCCGTCGATTAAAGAAGACAGTTGAGAATACGCGATGATCTCAATATGCTGTATGATGGGCAGTAGTTCCTGATCGTCTATGCTTTTCAGTTGGGACAAGAATCGCGAGTCGGCGAGCTGGGCCGCAAAGGCTTTCATTTCATTTTTCAATGACACGGCGTCGCTGGGCGAAGGAAGGAGAGTGGAGAATACGAAGCGGAACACAGCAGCAGATTTCTTGTCATCTGAAAGGAGCCGCTGTGCATGATCGAAGTCACCCTGGAGAAGTGATTGGATGAGATCTGCTCGCCTTTCGGGGCGAAGACGTTGATGCTTTTTCAGGTGTTGCACAGATACCAGGCGCAGCTTCGAAGTTTCAAAGTCTCCATTACGCCTCAATGCGATGTCAAACCTAGCACCTTGGAAAAACTTCCGATAAGTATTTGAGAATTCGTGGTATAGTGCCTCGAAAAATGCAGGGCAAATCGAATCTGATGAACACAGTGAGCTAGGTGAAGGTCGCACGGGGAGACAACCTACTGGCAATCTCCTGCCCTACGCTCGGGTTCGTGTGTGATGGCACGCGGGAGGAGATGCGATCACGTTCCAGTGACCTAGAGGTCAAGACCTGAGCCGCATTTCGCGGTTGGGGAGTTTACAAATAGTACACACGGGAAGAGCGCCATCACATCCCGTATGACGGCATCATGAAGGACGCAACGCAATGTATTCTCCTCACTCGCAAGTTTTTCGAGACCTGCGAGCTCCCTCTTTATCCATTCCCGGGACAATATATCAGAGATGTCCTGCTTCAGGCTTTGCCACTCGCTGCATAGTTTGGGGAATACGTGCGCGAGATGAAGGTCGACTAAGATCTGTATGGCGTTTTCATCAAGGTTTTCCGACAAAACCAAAGCGTTGTCTTTCCTGTTTCAATAATAGGCCGTTACGCGCCGTGCAGCAGAGCTATTAGTGCACCTACAATAATTGCTTGAGAGCCATTTCACTTAACGGCTTACTACGGAACTCTTCAGTGTGGGTTTTTTGTGGAATATAGGAACCTGTCAAAAAGCCTTGCGCAGTTTCCCCAGGCAGAAGGCGGGGAAGGAGAGCTGCAGGATCAACGGGAAGATCTGGGGGGTTTGTATTATGGGAAATGTGATGAAAATGCATCTTTGACGGATGAGGGTCAGGAATTCTTATGACGAAGGGGGATGGGTACCTGAAAACCGGGAGATGCAATTGCATTCTCCTCTTGTTCATTCGTCTTTGCAACCTCAAATGTGAATAGTCTATCCGTATCGACAGGTTTGGAATCGTTATCCTCATCATTCCATATTATGGACGCTGAATGCTCGGGAGACAACAGCGCAACGAATTGATCACACATCTTTGTGAGATATCTACATTTTATGCGTTGAAAAGGTAAGGAAAATGGACCGATACAAGCTGCTCACCTCATGAATGTGACTCTGTTACGTCGAACTGAAGAGGTTGCTGAGTCATTCCAAGTTGAATCTTCGGGCCAATAGATTACGTAGTGGCGTTCATCGGAGATATCCATTGTCACGTTGGCCTTCACGATGTACAAACCGGACGCGAGGCACGGCTTGGAACCACCAACGTCAGTTGGTTCAAGTAATGAACGGGCTCTAAAAGGCGGCCCGGGAATTAAAACCATGAGACCAAACATGAGAGGTTCTCACCCGTTATCATCGATGGCACCGATAGTTTGCAGCAGGCGCACAATCTGATCCTTGGATCCGTACACGCCAAGCGGTTTTATCATAAGTCGATCCAGTGTTTTGAAATCGACCCTTGTGATAGATGCATATGCCCCAGGAGAAAGGGCATTGATGAAACGTTGGAGAGAGTCTTGGGCGATGACGACCTTATCAACTATAATTTACGGCATCAGTCAATTAGTTTCGTACCGAGAAAATGGCCCTTACCATAACCATTACTCCCAGATTCACTAATAAGGTCCAGGAGACGGTACATGCCCTTGACTTCCTCAGCAGGATGAGGTAGTTTGGAGGGGGTGAGCGACTGTTGTATACCCTGGAGATGGGTGCATCCGGTAGTGGGGCTCATACTCGAGGCCAGTACTGTTTGGCTGTATCTTCGAATCGGATTCGGATCCAACGTGTCAATATCATCGCTTGTTCCAATCTCACGAGAATCCAAGTCTTATATTTTGTATTGTGCCAATAATGGAGGTGGCAAGGCGAATTCAGCTGGCTTGTATATCTAAAAAAGGGGGCGCACGCAACGTACTCGTGCGATCATCACACATTTCTGTGGGAATAGCCTCCGAGGCGGATTTTGTTTGTTCATCTACGATACGTAGGAGTTATACAAGGCTTAAAAACAGGAATAGAATGCACTCGCCATCATACGACTTGCCACGAGAAACACTACCCATGAGGGAGGAAGCTGAGAGGAGGCCGAATGGGACGACGCATGCGCTGAGATCCATTGGGCGGAGGAGCGTCGCGATATGGGCAGAGAAGAGGTGAAAGGAAGAGTGAAAGCCGAGAGCCACGACGCCGCCATTCGAATTCGATCTGCAGCCTCGCTAGGTGTCAAGGTCACCAAATGAGGGAGGATCTTTGCGGGTGGACATATCCATGTATTCGGGTTTTGCGCCCTAATAAGATCACATAAACAATTCACCCGTGGACCTTACTATCCACTCCACATGTCTAGACCAGTTCCTCCGTCAGTAGAGACAGGGCAAAGGTCTGAAACGGCACACGTGACAACTTGGGCCTGAGTGAAGAATTGGAGTCGTACAGGCCGCACCGTGGTGTGACCCCGCATGTATTGGCGTTCGCCCGAAGCACAGTAATATCATCACATACCATACCATACAAGACCTTGGAGGTGGCCAACAAGAGCTGAGCGCTGAGCGTTGATCGATGATCACCTGACCTTGACACCTAACCTGACACCCATTCTGCAGCTCGTCCCTCTCGCTGCTGATTTTCACCACAATGCCCACAAAGCGCTACTCCATCACCCAATGGCTCCAAAGTCTTAAAACGGTAAATCAGACTTGGGGTGCCCGCCCGCGGCCTTGATTGCGGGAACCAAAACGCTGCATCGATCTTATACTCGACAACGTCACGAACACCTTGCCAGCCAATCGCGGGGAGCCACACACAATCGCTCCTCAGAAAACATCAACCAAAGAAGTCACTATTATCGCTTGAAAAGGTTTGTTGCACAACGCCGACGGACGCCCCAAGCCTGCTGTACCTTACCCATCCCCCCTTCCGGGATGCCCTCGCCCCGAGTCGCCCGGGCCCGTCATCATCGGCACATCGGGTGGCTTCCGTGCCGCCTCTATCTTCATACACGTCATCACGGGCTACGCGTTCATGGGTCTTACGTAGCTTGCTACTACCTCACCCCCACGCACTTCCCGGACTGTGGAGCCAGCCCTCAAAACGCTCCCCATGTCACCAAATGCTAGTACTCCTGCTTCACCTAGGCCTGGATCATCCACCCCACCCGTTGTCCTTGATTTGTCTCTCAACCAGTGCCAGTAGACTCGCCGAAAACTCCCCCGAAGAGTCGTCCCTTGTCACGCGCAGATGCAGCGCACGTACGTATCCTCCTCTCCCCATACACCCCGAAATGAGGCTTCGCGCATTTGGGAGGCATGGTATATATCACCTCTTGGCAGATTCTCACAACTGAGTAATATCGCTGTTGTTTTTGAGGTACTCCTTTCGCGCTACTGTCTACTCTCTCATTGATTTTGCTACTCAGACCGGGAAAGTAAAATTTAGAACGTGATGAATTTGGGTAGTTTCTCTCACCAGCAGGTCCCGTATTCACCCCGGAATGGTCATCGTCACTTCGATGCTTACATGGGGCAGTTTGTTGAGCTGTCAGTCTAACAGGTTCGAGGAACTCACGAACAGCCCTGATGCTCTATAACTTGAACTGGCGGCAAGTGCTGGCTGAATCATCACGTGTTTTTTAAGGGCATGGGAAAATAGGCTACAGGTATATTTTCGACTCGATTGCGATCGTACAAAATGTATGAATGTATCGTGCATAATCCGTGAATTCTACTTTTTAATTCTACCTTTCGGCGGGTTTCCATGTATTTTTTGGGAGCTGCACGGCGATGCACAGCCCAATGCACACCAGGACGACCAGTACGACGTACGTAAAGTTTCCGCCCAGGATGTTGTTGTTGAGGGAGAAAGCGAAGAGTGATGCGGCAGCGGCCGGTGCCACAGTTCTTTGAATCGAGACCACCGTCTGCGCAAGGCCATTTGTGGCACCGAGAGACCGCTTGCTGGGTGCGGAGGAAGACACGTACATAAACACTGAGCCTTACAAGTTCGCATTCGAGTCAGCAACGCGGTGGGAAATAGACGTGCTGAATGACTTACTGAAACCCATGTCGGAGATGGCTATTGAAGAGAGTTGCAGTATGATGAGCAATACCGTGATGGTTGCACCGCCAGTGGCATAGCGTAGCGCCAAATTTTCGAAGTAGAGCATGAGGTACATCGGAAAGAATGAGGAGATGCTGACGAGGAAAACGCGTCGTGGACCAAATCGCTCGACGATGTGAGGGAAACCGACGAATTGAAAGATGCCATTCAAGAGCCCATAGCCGGCCATCCACACACCGATTGAAGCCGGAGTCATGCCGAGCCCACCATACTCGAGGGGTGTCGACCAGACGAGCGGGATAAGGACCGCGGCCATCATCTCGAGCAGCCCAATTACGGCATAATTCGCAACTGATATGACAACTGGTCTTGTGAGCAAAGAGCGCAACGACTGTGGCTTTTCCTCTTCCATTAAGGTTTCGTCCATACTTTCAAATGTTCTGGGGTCGTGCTTCGTTGATGATTTGCAGTCCACCGTCTGTATAACTTGTAGTGAGCACAACAGGAGACACTTCTCGAGACGGTAACGACTAACCTCTTTCAGGAAGAATGCGGTCAAAATAAACGATAAGGTGGCATAGGCAGCGGTCCCGAGACATGGCAAGAAGTATGGGAATTCGCCCCAGAATGGGTGCGAGAAGGCGTTGGGCCAACGATCTTGTGGACGTGACAAAACGCCACCCATAAGGGGTCTGAGAAAGAAGGGTTTCAGGCAGAGAAGTAGGAAAGAAACGAATGCCCCAAACCCTATAGTGCCACCGATAGCCCATATCACCGGTATTAACGAGAAACCCCGCGCCATATTGGTGTCGTCTGTGAGTTCAGCCAGCATGCTCTTTATCACGCCGATATTTCCGTTCAGCATGCCATTCAGGCAGCGACTAGGGAATCGAGTAAGATGGTGTCGTCCCTGGATTCTGTGTCGAACGTACCAAAAGACAAGCGACCAGAATGAACGAGAAAGGCCGAACAGGATGATTGAAATGATTGTGCCTAGAAGACCGCATAGGAGCACCGGCTTGCGCCCAATATAGTCTGAAAGGCGGCTCCATTGGAGAATTGTGGCTGCCTCTGCGGCGAAGTATAAGGATACCTGTGATGTCGTTCGATGTGTGCAAGCCGAGAAAAAAGGACTAGAAGTACCAGGAGTCCTGCATAATACCCAACTTTCCGCTCATCACCGCCAATGACTGAGAGTTCACTAACAAGCTGAAGTCGACGTTACCGAAGATGAATGGATAGAGTGTCAATCAAGCATACCTGGTTTATGTAAGGGTTGATCGAGAGAGAGGTGACAGGCTCAGAGAGTAGCAGTAAGAGAAGGAGAGAGATCTGGGTCACGGGCAGAGGCGTTGCTTTCCGTGGTGAGTTTTCACCGTGGAGAAGAGGCGTCTCTTCGTCAGCTGTGCCTTGCGATCTTCTGGGAGACATCGAGAGTGGGTGGGTTTCAATGGGACATACCACATGACGGCGAACGACTCGAGAATTTATAGGTGCTATTGCCTGCCAGCGCATACGCAATTCTTCAATATCCGAGCCATGGTCAAGCAAGGAAAAAGAAAGAGCTAAAACGGAGTATGGATTGACATGACAAGTGTCAGATCTTCTGAACGCGAACGGGACGTAACCCTTGCCGGCCACTGTGGGGTACCCTTCCCCGTTTTGGCAGGTCTCGTTCCAACGGTTGGCCTCCCACGCCATTGCGATGACCTCAAAAGAGTACATTTCTCTATTATTATCCCGACGCCAGCAGCAGGGTATCTGTGTCATCACATGTACCATCCTAGGGTTGGAATGATGTACCACTTGACCTCGTCAATGCTTCTCCATCAGTTTTAGCCTTGCCTGCACTGCTAGCGGTTCTCTTATGTCATCTCTGCATGCAGGTACCAGATCGATCTAGGTTCAAATATGCAGGACAGGCTGAATAGCTGGTAGCATCCAGATGATAACCAGTGTGATAGGTTTTATTATTTCCGCTAGCTATGGATGGTTATCAAAAAACAACTTTGAAGGAACAGGACCGTGACAGACACCCACGCCCCCGGAGCGCCTTAATCTTCACCTAGCACTGCGCAGATACCTTATCAATCCCATCTGGTCGACCGAACAGGGCGGATTGGAGATGCTGCTGGTTCGGCATTGTCTCGACGAATTGCACATCCAGCCTGAACGGGACAGGTGTTGTGAATTTGCCGGTTCAGTAATGTACTCTGCTGACGTGTATGAGTTGGAGCTGGGGAACTCGCCCGTGCTTCTCATGATGATGTACTGTTCACCCAACCCATCACATCCGCTCTGCAGTTTCCCATGTGTTTTCTTCCATTGAGAGAATGGGAATAAAACAAACCGTCTGAAAGGCATCCGACCCCTTATTACGAGATCGCTTGGCGGTTAAGGGCAACAACGTTCGTCCCAGCTGACAGAGTTTCATGGGAAAACTTCGGCGTGGGGAAGCATATCCTTGCCCTTTTCTTCCATCGTGGGCCCCGGCGTTTTACCATAGAAAACCCTTACAGCAGGTGATCGGTGATGAAAAACGTGATGAACGAAACATGCGAGCGCCTAGAGAAGTTGTGGCACAAAGGTTTCTTTCATTAACGTGACAGAGTATCGCCCCATTGCGCTGGTGCTTCTGCGCGCGAAAATATGAGTCAAATGCACGCACGAGCCTTCTTTGTCGGACGAAGGCAAGTTCATACCTTAACCTGAAGCGGAAGCAGCTCAGCGAATTGAAGTCAGGCGTTGGACAATGTCGGCCGTGCCAATGGTGCCATGGGTCCGGTAGGTCAACATGGCGAGAGGGTATCCCATCTTCACCACGACCACAGCACGTATGACTGTATTGATGTCGCTTGCTCGTCAACAGCCCGACTGTTTCCCCCGTGAGGCGCCTTGACCGATTATCATGAGTATTGGGACTCGGATGCGAGTGTAAACGTCACCACTGCCGCTAGCGAATTTCGCTCAGTCCCTTCCCCACATGATGCCATGCACGTTGCTGTCACCAACTCTTCGACTCGGGCTCCGAGGGCAACGGAACGTCGGTTGGGGCTCCTATTTCCTTCAAGAGGTCCGTCACGCGCTCTGTAACGCTGTGCTTCTCATCGCGAAGGATGACGGCAGGGTAAGAGTACCTCAGAATTAGACGGGCCAATGATGGTAAGTTACACGTAACACTTGACCCTGGCTCCACTTATCGGACATCCTGATACAGTTGCTCCGCCTTACTTTTCTTTCGCGATGTATGTGGGATAGGGATGGGAACCCTGCGGCTCCAAGATGACTTGCTGGCATATGATGGCCGACAGCGATTACAGCACTGTCTCCTAACCTCCTCCAAAGGTCCAACTTCTTGCTGCCGTTCAAATGGGGTTGACTTTGGAGTTGGCTCAATGGCCATCAATCCAACCCCCAATAAACTAGATTGACCAGTTGAATCATTCGTAGGTGGATGGAATCTATTGGCGAACACTATCGCCCGTGGTCGCTGGTACTAATCAGGCGGCCAGGTCGGATCACTGACTGACCCAGGAGCGATTACAAGGCAGACGCTCTCAACCGTTCGTTGTGATATGATATCCCAGTCCTAATGTCGGACTTTGACCTGCCTCTTCTTGTTGATACCTCTCACGACATACAGAACCTCTTTGGGAATTTTTGGGCGGCACTCAGGTCGCTATTGTAGTTCCAAATTACTTGTTCATAGTAGGAGAAAACCCGAAGGAACCAAATTCCGCGGCCTGTCGCGGGGGCCCCGAACGAAGCTTAAGTATAGCGTTCACCCATGGTAAGCGCGTCAAAAACCAAACAGATCACATCCATCACGATTTTTGCTTTGGAGCCATGGGATCATTGGGAACGACGTGGCACGACAGATCTGGACGAACGACTGTAACTATCGCAATCTTAACCAGCGACAGTACCTGACAGGATCCCACTCGTGCTGAGCTTGGCCCAGTGCCGAAATCCTGGAAGCTGGTCGCCTTTCTGCATGCACTGCGAGTGATAGATGAGAGAGCTCCTGATCGTATGTTTCGTTTCTAGAAGACTCAGCACGCGACGGTGAACCTACCACACCACGATGCTACTCGTTATCGAATGGCCCCAAAGTTGGATTTAGATGCGTCAGGTGCGTGACGTACGTACCTTAAGCAGTTGCAAGCTACGATCGAATGAGATAATGACTCGGAAAGCGCAGCTAGGTTATGTCTATCAGGTTAAAGTGCCGATACTGTACAGTACGATAGATGATGTAAAGGTGGGATCCTCGGGATTCGCAACGTCCGCGGGAATGACACAATCACCTCATCGAAGAGGGCCCGGGTGTCCCATTGATACCAATGCGCTACAAACTGACAAGTTGGGATTGGGACAATCTCTCCCGCTTCTATCTGATTGATAGTGTCAACTCTGCGTAGGTCATGATTCTGCAACGTGTAGTCAGTAGTATTGCCTGCTAGTGCGAGGGACGTGAGCTGCTCTCCAACGAAATCGAATGTTTGACATGGCAATGACGGTATCTGACGACAAACCCTCTAAATGGGGAACGCCGAGGCGTCTCACTGCGGGAGCAATGCAGGGGTGACCCTGCGGCACCCAGTCGAAGGCGGCGTAGTATCTATAGTATCTCTAGATGCCAAGGCAGACGTTCCCGACTCGGAAGGTGGACTCGGAGCGATGGAGTTGGTGATGGGAAAAAACGCGTCTGGAGATGTCGGAAATGACGTGACCCGTGCTAAGGCAACAAAGGATACCTCCCAAAACGACGGAAGGGCTCGCACCCCCAACGGTCCAAACCCATTCTCAATGAGTACCGACTCTCTAGTGTTCCCAGTGCTGCTGGAAAATACAGCCCGACGCCCAAGCGGCAGTAGGATGGGAGACTCGAACAAGGGTCCAGGGTCACAAGGCATATATTAAAACAAAACGAGAGGGCACCGCCAGCCTGCCAGTATCCATAGGGTGCGCATTTACACCCATCACCGAGAGGTCACCACTGCCCTACCCGTCGATTCAATTCCGGGCGTGGTTCTGCCATCAAATCTAATTTTTGCAGTCCCGAGTCCCACGAGTCAGCAGGTGCTGCCAAGTGCTGCTCCTTCGAGGGGTTTTGCCGATAACCGTCAGGGTGTTCGCAGGGGAGTTCGTCAATCGTTCCCTTGCTGATTGTAAGAAATCGGATGCAGTTGCTCATGATCGATGATCAGGCCTATCAGGTCTCGGATCGTGGGTGGGTACCTTGCCTTTCTCGTTTCAGCTCGGGTATTCCGCCATTGGCAGTGCCAGCGGTCGGATGAAGCACTGGCATATCTTCCTGCCATGGAGCTTCCAACGTCAGGTTAGGAAGGGCAAAGACCCAAAAGTTGTGCTATTCCCAAAGGATGACTAGATGACTACTGTAGTAGGACTGTAGGAGGCAACGAGTGAGCATTTCGGGCCGATGCGGAAGGAAGATACTGGACGGCTTTTCTTCATTGGGATTGAGAGACATTTCTACGCCCCACATGATGCATGATGATGTTCGAAATAGAGTAACAGTACACAGTAGGGACTTCTCCGAATTACCTTCACCAAAGACTAAGTAGACTACAGATTCACTCCATTTTCAAAACAACGCGACCAACGACTGTACCCTGCTCCATGCCTTCGTACACCCTAATAAGGTAGGACGATTAGCAATGCGCATTTAGGTGGGGCCCGTTGCCAAGACGTACTCAGATAATGCTGACAACGGCTTGAGTGCAAAATGACACTGGATCTTTCCCCTCGAAGCGATGTCCAAGGCTTCGTGAGCGTCTTGGCGGTTGCTGAGATCGGTGACCAATGAGAATTGTTTACTTGGTCACTTTGAATGGAACCAAAAAAGGTGGATGCGCACCCAACATAGGATCCAATGATGCTGATGCTCTTGACGACCGTCCAGAAGACAGATGCACCAATCTGGGCTTTCCCGGGGAGGCCGACAGCGAGGAGTGAGCCACCAGGACGGAGATAGTCAACCGCCTGCTCATATCCAGTGCTCTATATATCGGGTATTATGCGTTGCTATAAGATGCCCAAAGATTTTGAAAAAGAACTCACGCTGGCTGCCGAAACAAGTGCTGCATGTGGGCCCTCTCCGCCTGCCGCATCTTTGATATCTTTCACGAGGTCTTTGGTCTCACGGAAGTCGACCCATTTCTCCGCTCCGAGTTGCAAGCAGAGCTCTCTCTTTTCCGCTCCCGTATCTGCGCGACACTACAATGAGAAATGGGCTGAAGGGCATTAAAAAGGTGAGCGACAGACCAACTGCCACGACTCGTAGTCCGAAGGCATGGACAGCATACTGGACAGCTGCAAGGATTAACCGTTATCGCTTAAGGTGGGATATGGAAAGCGATAGAGGTGGTGCGAACCGAGATGTCCGAGACCGCCGCCCGCGCCCGGAATCGCAATCCAATCACCTGGTTTCGTCTGGCTGTACTTCAGCGCACGGTATACGGTGACACCCTGAACACGCGATTGTCAACCCTTCCTGTGGCTCTGCAGTGGCGAGAAGCAAGTAATACACACCGCGCAGAGGAAAGAAGCCGCGTCTTCGCTCTTGAGTTTCTCGGGAATAGGCGTGACGTGAGCAACATAAGAAACCTAATCCACCGATTATGCGTCACGACAAGCAAAGAATCGAGCAAATCATACCACATATTGGGAGAACGTTCCATCTATGGTATATCCGCTGAGTTTCGCCTTGGAACAGTCTGTAAATCAATTACACATTTAAGCATCGAGAATAGGGGGGAAGGCGACCAGCGTACTCTGTTCCAGGCCCTTGCGACACTGCTCACACTGTAGGCACGAGTCTGCGAGCCACTTGACGCCGACTCGATCGCCAACTTTGACTGGAGAACCGAGGGTGTGCGCGCCAATAGCGACGATTTCACCGACGCCTTCGTGACCCCCGATAAGAGGGAGTTTGTGAGGAAGTGGCCAGTCACCCTGGCGGGCGTGCAAGTCGGTGTGGCATACGCCGGTGCAGTGCATCTTGATGAGGCACTCTCCTGGAGCGAGCTCCTCTGGCTGCTTCACCGGATGGTCGCCCCTGACGCTGATGGGTGCGTCGGCCGATACGACGACAGCGGCCTTCTGTGTTCTTGGGATATTAGGAGACATTCGCAGAGAAAGGAGGAAAGTTTTTTATGGAGGATGACGAAGCGAAGGAGCCATGATGTGGAGCATTTATACGGAAGAGCCTCCTCCAAGTGGGTCCAGCTTGATAGAAAACTATAGTGTTGAAGTGACCCTCAATCACGTGATCTAGGATATCGACACACCTAGACCTGGCGGGATGGGAATGTAATGTTCTCGAACTGCATCCAGGCTACTTCATAAACCGAAAGCCCGGGCTAGTGCCGCTAAGAGCAGTCTCGCTCGTTCGTCGGCATCGTCAATACAAAGCGCGTATTTCCTAGACCCATCCCGCCTCAGTGAGTGCCCAGGCCCTTGGCAGCGCAAAAACGAGGATGTGGGCCGGGCCAGCACAATACTGCTCAGTATGCAGCCGTCTGGGTCAGGCACCGTGTGAGCGCAGCAATCATGATTACCTAGCACTGCTGATCCGAACCCAGCCACCCGACGAAAACTGCATAATTCAGTTACCATCTCGGCACCTAGCGGTGTGATGCGTTGTGGTGCCGCAGGATGAAGGGTCGTAGCCAAGCTACTCTTTGCCAGAGCTCATCCGCACTACATGTTATAGTCGAAACTTGGGTCGGAACGCTTCAAATTCGGAAGTGGAGCTTACAAACGCTACGGATTACTGTACCCGGTCCCACTGGCCGTGAAATAAAATCGTTTTACCCAGGCCGCGGCCCGCGCTAGTGCGCGACGCTTAAGCCGAAGCTGTCGTGTAGAGCACTGGGCCGTAACTTGTGATAAGCTCTGATGCGGAACAATCCATAGAGCTAACCTCGAAGGACTAAAGACCCGTGAGAACAAATCCCGCAGCCGTTGTCACCGTCCCGTCGAAGATCGGGCGCTCTTAACTGACAACCTCGGCGGCACATTGTAAGTTACATTACGTTCGGACGATGCTCATCGCAGGCGACAGACCCACCCACCAGAAGCCATGAGGTTGCGCATGGTTCTAGCCACTGCCATATGGGTCTTCTTTGCGTCCGTTACACCACTGACTTTCAAGTTGCTTCTCGTTCGAGTTGCGCGTTTTAATGTCTGTGGGAGCCTCAAGCTCCCGGGCCGGTACAGCCTCTGATTGATATGTCGTGAACACCCTTCCTCAGGTGATTTCGAAATGTCCTGTATCATGCCTATGACAGACGGTCCGTGGGGAATGGGGAAGCCTCCCCACGGTATGTCTAGCCGATCCCTGACAACGAAGTCGCCGAGCATTCTCATTCCCCAGGGTTTCCTAGGACGACACTTGTCAGATTGCCTAGAAGAGCCACCCCATCATGGCACTCTGCCTTCGCGCGTTTCATGCTACATGTGCTCGCTTACGGCCCACGGCTCTTCCGCCCTTTAAGTATCATATGTCGCGGTGTCCCTTCGGCGGGACCTCCATAGAGCGTTGATGCAGATCCATGGTTACTGCCAGTTGGTCCCTCATTTAATTTCCAGAAGTGCCATATATAATCTATAGTCCCGTCTCACAGCTTGGCCTCTGCAAGGAAAACACGGCCTGGTGCTCTCGTTGCGCTCGCTGGTTGAGTTGCAATGTACCCGCGCCCCCCAGCCGACATTGACCCCGGCCCACACGCTGCGGAATTTGTGTGAGTAACGTCAACCTCGGTTTCTCTCTCATGCGCACTATTCATGTCCACGTTCTCATGGTTAGGTGGATCAACGCCATCATAAGTATCTCTGCTGCGGGTGAGTTTACTACTTTTGGTCTTACAAGGCGAATTTATAGCATGTATTCTGCTCGCGGGTTTCTAGTGGTATTGTATTACGACTATTTTCTCACATTACCTCGGGAAATCCTCTTTCTGTGGCCGCCTCACAACAAACAAGGGTGGTTTACGTCGGCTTGCCTGCTCAATCGCTATATCCCTGTATTGGGCAGCATCCCGGTTGTTGTATCATATTTTATTCCCGTGGACTTTGAAGTGCGTCCTATTGCCCTGCTTTGGAGTCAGCCCCACCTAAGCCTGACCTACAACAGTTGTAAGCTATCGTACGTCCCCACGACACAGTACTCACCCAATCCTAGTTGTGGGGGTCTACATACATATCATGAGTGGTTCGTGATGATCGTGCAGACTCACGCTGGCGGTACGTCACAAATGCTCTGCTCGTGTCTCCATGGCTTATATCCCCTCTTCATTATGAAGTCCTCTGCCTAGTTCGCGTCTATGCGCTGTACGGACGAAGTCGCCGCATCCTAATACTTCTCCTCACTATTGGGATGGCGTCGATCATCAACGCATGTGTAAGTTATTTTTCTCAGACCCCAATATCTATGGGCTCAAGTCTCCCACAAAGGCGAACATGTTTGCAAGCCGTAAATCAGGGGGTGAAACAATCGCTGTTATATCAAGCTTTCCAGGATGTTCCCAGTTTACGCCAGCCAAAGGGTACGCGACTGATCCTGCATGTAACTCATACAATCTGGTATGACTAGGCCACTTTTGTCTTAGGGGTCGATGTAAGTGGCCTGTTTACCTCTCACCTCAGCTGTCGTAACTCGACGAAATAGTTGCTGCTCTCGCATGGACGGGCGTGCTGGTTTTCGACACCGTGATATTCTCCCTCACATTGTACAAAGCGTTTACGATAGGGAGAGGCGTACGACTACTGGACGTGATGGTCCGCGACGGTGAGTCGAATCGACCATTGTCTTGCGCATTCGATCTCAACCCTTCCATCTCAGGCGTCATGTATTTCTCGTACGGGATATTCTGTGCATTTACCGAAAAGACCATGACGGTTCCGAGCAGGGCACTCTTCGTTATCAATTTGGCAAATATTGTTACGCTTCGGGTACGCCATAACTATGCACACTAGCTTGCTGATATTGAACTGTGCCTCCAAATTTCCCAGTATTCTCCAGTTCGTTGTCATGACTTCCTTGTGCTCGAACCTCATATTTACGCATCGTTATTCCCCTCAAACGCAGCCTTTGCTAAGAACGACTACCACAACATACACGAACGTGTTCGTACCGTAGTAGCCTTGATGTTATCGCAGTGCTGATTATGTGTGTTTAGGTTATCCACCACTCTTGTCTCTCGTCTCATTTTGAACCTTCGGGAACAAAACTCAGCTCTTGTGGGTCTACCGACAACACTAGAGTCAGAGCGGAGATTCCAGGCTGCCTTACCGGTCGCACGAACAACGACATCCGTTGGAAATCCTTCCGTAGTCCGACAGAATAGGTCGATAAATGAAACGCCGATTACGGTCGGCACCATTGGAGCGTCTCGTTAACCTCGAAGCACGGATGCGATGGTCGTGAGACATGCTGGATCTCGTGGGCCTAGGGAAGTCATATTGTGCAAATGCGCGAAAATCATCCATAGTAAAGAGAGGGTACGATACATTAGATGAAGTGTGTCATTACTGTATGTCATACAATCAAAAAAAGAAGAAAAAATTGAACAACAAAACACAATACGTATAAACCATCGGTATCGTCATAATTTTCCCGGAACAGGGAAGAGCAATAATAAATTCTGACCAGAACTAATAGACCTCCGTCTCGCGGTCACGCAACGGGCAGCGGTCGATTCGACATTGCTGTGGGTATAGGCCCCCCCCACGACACCGTTGACGGAAGCGCGCCAGCCATTGCAGCCTGCGCATTAGCGGAGCATGGCACGGCCAATGGTTTTCGCGGGAACTCGGCGGCGGAGTTCTTCACGAACGATAGGTCCCACATGGAGGGTAGGCTAAGTCCGGGGCCGGAGCCAAGACGGGGAGGTCCGAGTGCAGGCTGGCCATGTCCAGCCGTGCCTCTTCCCGCGGAAGGCTGCTGCGAGAGGACGATACGGAAGTTATCGCCCCCGTTGTTATCCCACCACTCTCCTTTGCCAGGTACGGTGAAGCGTACGGCGAGGAGGAGTGTGCGCGGCGGGTCGGCAGGCGGCGCGCGCAGCATTAGGGGTATGCTGAACGAAAACTGGTCCCACCCACCGTTTCTTAGGTTGATGGGTGCGCTGGGTACAGCTGCGCCCCGTCTCGCTAGGCCTGCTGTGAGGGGATTGGCGTAGCAAGCACGTATCTCGGAGGTCGTCCCCCAGTCGTCAAGTGTATAGCGCGCCGCGACTTGTTTCTCGTAGGCAAGGTTGCGCACGTGTACAATGCCGTGGAGTAGGAGGGGCTGCTGTCCGAATCGCGTGGGGAGGATGGGCGTGATGGACTCGAGGCGGACGAAGCACATCGACGGGATGTGCGGCGATGGGATCTGCGATATGACATCTGCGACTTCGAGAGGAACCAGTGCCGGCTCGGCAGCGGCGACGACGCTGTCGCGCTGTCTGCGCCATGATCCGGCGCGGTCATCGTTATCGTCGTCGGATCCGCTGTCGCTGTCAGAATGGAGACTGAAAATGGAAGATGGCCGTCCGGTGGGACGAAATACGCAGACCGACTCGAGGTGACCATCTGTGTCCTTGAAGCGAACCCTCTTACGAGCCGCTGCGAGTACGCTTCTGTCCACACTGGGCAGAACGGAAGTAGGGGCATCCCTACTACTCCAAGACCTAGTGCACTTGAGGGATGACTTTAACGGTCTGTCAACCAGAGAAGAGAAAGCCTGAGGAGCTGATGTTGTTCGTGGAACCGGTGTATTGTGCTGGACTCTGGACCAAGTTGGCTGACGGGGAATGACAGATAAGTGCTCCTTCCCTACAGAATGATCCTGTGCCCAATGAGAGCGCGATAAGGAGGTGAGAACATGTGGGGACGGTGCAGAACCAGATGGATTCTGGGTTGTAGATAGTACGTAGGGCATCTCTATCTCTGGTCAACTACTGCAGTGGGGGTGGTTCGAGGTAGACATGAGAGTGCGCTGGCCGTGTACCATGCTGGTGAAGCGTCTGTTGTTTATCGCTGTGTTCCTAGGTTCCCAAGTACGACAGGCCCTAGGTCAGTCCGCCACTACTAGTAGTAGAACTTGAAATGGCCTGGAATGTCGCCCAAAAGTGAGGTGAGCAGCGAGTCTGGATCGGACCGGCATCCGAGAGGTTCAACTAATGACTAATGGTGATCTGATCATCATATCATCGATATCATCATCCATGATGTCACGGTAAATAAATCCGACGATCACCGACGACGCTCTAAACGAACGTGAATGAAAAAGAACTTGAACGGACGGACACTCAAAATTGATTTTATCTGATTTTTTACTATGAGTAGATATTTTAAATGGGGAGCTAACAGGACACGCCCTGTGCGTGTTTGTCTCTGGACGATTCCCGTGTTTGCTCTGTTCTCCCTGGGTCTCGCGTTAAACTACTGGTACATGAAAAGAGGTGCCAGTGTTAGCTGCGGTGCTACGAGCAGCGAACAGGGGACGGACTGCAGCCGGACGGGCTTTATCACACGGTGGCGTAGGGTGATATCCTTTCTTAGAAAAGCTCGAGTCTGAGCCCTGAATGACTGAACGCCTTTTCTAATCTCCTCCACTACTTCATGGACGTCAGTGGCTACGGCTCGCTTTCGTCCAAATGCGAGAACCAGTCGTCCGATCCCTCTAATTATTCTGAACAACAACAACCCTCCTTTCCTAATACCGAGCGCATGGACAATCCTTACACACCCCTCCTCTACACTCCCTCGCGGCGGGAGCCAACTTCAAGCCGCTACGGCACAACCCTTTTATCGATCCTTCTTATCCTCTTTCTCCTGAATTGCCTTGTGACTGCAGAGGCAATCCTCTCCACCTATCAAACTCAGTTTACCGTGTGTCACTTGCGATGGACGTCTTAAACCCGCACTAACTCACAGGCGATCTCTTAGTCCAATCCTCCGCTAACTGCCCTTCACAATGACGACCAATGGAAGTGTGTCAGCCTGGGGCACACCCCAAACAATTCACATCACTCTCTCCCAGTTCTTCCACCCCATTCTGTGTCGTGGGAAACGGAAGGCGTAGAGTTTGATCTCCCCATCAACCCGGACGGTCTATTCGCGATTTCCAGGGGTTCCTTATCTTCTGGTGTTGTGCGAGTCCATCAGTCACCAGAGGTGAAGGACGTGAAGGTCAGCGTCGTTGCACGCTATCACAAGAAGGAGGTTCTTTCCAGCGCGAGGGTATGTCTCGTCACTCTCGTGAAGCCTGAAAATGGAGGCAGCGGTGTCGTGATCTTGGTGAGTCGTCATCATGACATCAAACTGTTTTTTTTCGCTTTATTAAACTTCTCAGACCCCATTCCGATTAATCCCACCCCGGTGGAAGAATAGCCTCTTCTTTGACGTTGACGTCACACTCCCTTCCTCGACACATCATCCTCGCCATCTCGCATCGTTCGCAGTTGACACCCCCCAGTTCGGGATCGACGTGGGAGATCTATCTGGATACAGCTTTGATACATTCGCCCTCAAGTCGACAAATCGTCCTGTAACGGTGACCGTGAGCTGCCCCCCCTCCTCGATTGTGTCTAGGACTTCCCCTTAACCTGTTCCTCAACAGTCGGCCACAAGCGACATCATAACCGTAGAGGGGAAAAATGGGAAAATTGAGGGATCCTTCAACGTAACTCGACTTTTGAAGCTTTCCACCACGAACAGCCCTATCGATGTATCTCTCGACGTCCACAACAATCTGCCGGGAAAGCCGACGGCGGTTATCTTGAAATCCAGCAACGGGTAAGCACAATATCTCACATTTTATCCTTTTCTTGTACGCCCACTAACGCATGCGCAGCCTCCTTCACTCTGACGTTTCACTGTCTACCAACTCTTCTTCCGGCACGGGCGGAGACTTCCGCGTCTATGCACACACGAGCAACGCAGCCCTGAACGTCTCTTTCTCTGCCAGCCCACCGGACTCACACCTGGTCTTCGAGGGGTCCACGAAGAACGCACCTGCGCGAGCGGTGCTGGATGCAGCATTCGAGGGGGGGTTCCTACTCCAGACGACGCAGTTCCACCCTACGCTGCATGTGTCACCCGACGTCAAGGATCCAACCGGGCACGGGCGTGTACGCAAGGTCAAGGATCGCGTTGTGGCAGGTCGTGCCATGATTGGTAACGTGTCGTGGGTGCCGCCAGCAGAACGCCAGCTGGTGGACGCGGACGCCAGGGCGGGCTGGGCGAGCGTCGTCACTCGAAACGCCCCCGTGACGCTCGTTCTTTGATTGTCGGATAATCTCTCAAGCCGGTTGTAGCAGAAGATCTTGCTTTATTCGTCGTAGTCTCCATGTATTTTGCGCATCCCTCGTTTGTTTATCTCACCTAGCGCGCCTTTTGTCATGTAGCTTCTTAGCCTGTTTATTTATGCTTCGGTGATGGCGGGTAACCATCAGCTATAGCCATGTTCTGATGGCATGTAGTCAGACCCCACTCAATATCAGAAATATCCTGACATTCCACAAGTCATCGCTGTCATTCAAGAAGAGGAAAATGAAAACAATGAAACAACGCCAACACCTCTCCATAGTGATGATACTATACAACAGCCAACAAGGCTGTCCATCTAGGATTAGATCCGCTCCTAGGGGTACCCAAGGCCTCCCAAGCATGCCCAAACTCAGATCGCCTCCGGAACGGCGTCGACTGGCTCCTCTCGGGGCCCGGATACCTTCTCCTGCATCGGCATGGCACGATTGGCGAAGATGACCGCAGCAGCCGCGCGAGTCGTCCTGCGGCGCTTGATGCGCGCGCGCCAGAGCCACAGTCCCACGGATGCTGCGACGAGAGCGATGCCGCAAAGGGTGCCCCCGACAATTGCCGCAATCTTCTTCCCTTTGTTGCTGTGGCCTTTCAACTTGGACGCCAGCCACTGCGCTTGAGAGGACGACAGACCCGGGACGGCCGTCGACGACGACGTCGGGGCCGGAAGCGAGGTGATGGTCGCTGGTTCGCCAGGGCCGATCTCTACCTGGTCTGCGTGAGATGTGACGTGATGTGATGCCGTCAGTACGTGCTTGGCACTTTCGCAGGGACTGTCCCTTGGGGTTACCCACCTCCGTATTGATATGACAGGACGGGGTCCCAAATTCCCTTCTTCTATTGTTTGCGGTCATTGTACGTCAGTTCCCGCGTACGAGATGATCCACAACAAGGAGCGCCACTTACGGTCACGTCGAGGAAAGCCCACTCTGGCACGCGCGTCCCATCCGGGACGGGATTGGAAAACCTGAACGACCCGCCTGAGCACGAATGAGGGCAGATGTCGGGATAGAAAAGACGAACGTTTGTGGAGGATCGACGGAAGAGCAGTTGCGTGACCAGGTATTCCACCTATACATCAGCATCGTAATACTCTTAGTAAGACCGCACGGAAGACAAGGAGAAGCGAACGTACGAGAACCAGTTGGCGCCTTGGCAAGCATCGCAAGCGCTCATGAGAGAGTACACGACCGTGTTGCACTTGCACAAGTCACCCGCATCGCCAGGACTACTCGGGCCAACATAGGAGTAGCTGCCGTTAGCCAGGGGCGGGATCGTAAACCCTGTTTGAATTTCCCTAGGGTTGAGTCTTGTAAAAATGGTCCGAGGCTTGTAGCGCACCTCCATTGTTACACGCGCTCTGCAAGTATGCGGCGACGGCGCAGGGGTTTTGCTCAAGGGTGTTGTACGACTGGGAACACCGGGGTTCACCAAGTTTGGTTAGTAGAGATCGATGGTGGAGATATGGATGCACGCACCCAAGACCACGATGGATCACATGAGGGGTACGATACTTGAGCGCCAGCCAGGAGTGGAGAAGCAAGCAAGAGAACTGCCGCAAGTGAGTAGGTCGTCAACATATCGCGCACAAGGGGGGAAAGAGGAAAAGGAGGGCCAGAAGGGAGCTCCCAGGGGCCTCGCGTCTGGCCCGGTGGGTATAAATGAGATATAAATGTTACGAATCTGGCGCTGTTCCATAACTAATTGGGGAAGTGTGCGCCTTGCCAGCGCATTTGAGATATCAAACGTGGTTGGACGATACGATAGTCAGCCCCTTATCGGGCCTAGTTTCGTATTTAGTCTTGTTTATTTACCCGTTGTCACGGATCGCCCTCCATTCGGTTCACATGCAGACTTTGACTTTGGGGATTCATGCACACACCTTCATGTCGGCCACGGCCATCCAGGTTGGGAGGGGGGGACAATCATTTACTGACAGGAATTGTGTCAAGAGGGGACCACGAATGACAGCGATCATCAAAACACATGTGAAGATCTCGTCATAGTCGGAGTTGATCCATAAGGAAAAGAAGGAAACCAGCGACGGCTGCCCTGCTCTACAGTACCTGACGCACAAGGGCGCCTCATATGCACCACTGTATATCAAGGCTCTCCCCAAGCACAATCACGATATGCACCATCCCAGGCTCACTCCACGATACGTACGGTACAAGTGCTGGGGAGGCTGACATGAAAGGCCGCTCGGACACTACAGTAGCACTCCCGTCTTCCTCGTGTTGCCGCATTCGGTCTAGGCCCACGCTGGACCAAACAACCCAGACTCAGCATTGATTACGTGATGTCTCGCCCCAGTGGGGTTGTTTATTGTCAACGAGCAACGAGCACAGATCTTCCTTGCTACCTTCCGCTTGGCCTTGCCAGAGAACTCAATTGACACAGTCACGATACCAGAGCGGAATTCTTGGCGTCATCAAACCGGCTACAATAGGCCTGCCGCCCGATGTCTAACCGATAATTATAAATCAGATTTACCTGTACCCAACTACCCATGCCTTGACCTTTTGAGTTGCTCGCATCTATGCCTCATATGTACGTCAACATTCTTCTTTGCGCATAGCGTTGTCATGTCGTAGAGTGTTGTTAGCACCGCGGCCACAGCAAACCATACAGTAGCGTGTCATGAAACCAATAAAAACCTGGACCGCAAAAAGAGCGGGGATTAGATTGGGGTCTGCTGTATGTAACTCTTGCCAGTGGGGTCTTGGCATACAGTAGGGTTGGTCGTGTTGCAACGCATGGTGTTCGCATCGCCTTTAAAGTCCGAGTCGAAATGCCGGTTGAACCTGCCGCCGAGCGATAAATCTCTGTGACCAACCAACAGCATCCTTCTGGCAACGGCTGCAGGTAGTGAATCTTAGGATGCCGTCATTTCGAGCCTGTGACCCAACGGGCACTGTAGCTGGCACCTTCTCCATGCACCTGGGTACACTGATTTTCCCTGGTACAACCCGTGGGCTACCTTCTCAACGGTGCGATGTGGGACACGATACAGTACATTACTCTCAGGTTCATCGATCATTCGAGTCAACGACAAACCCACGATCATGGAGAGGACAGTGGAGACACATGTCACCCCACTCGGATACATTACTGTTCAGTGCCATCACATTTGCACGTTCTGGCTTTGACATGGTTGACAGTTTGACAGGCCTGCTTATCCCCAAACGGGTGAATTTTGGACAAACCTGGCATGGACACTTGTCCATAAGTAAAACCGTACAATGTAAACCTTGTTCTCAGTCTCGAACCAGGACCAGCAATTCCCCGCACGCTATTGTAGATAGTAGGAACACCAGGGCACTATGAATAGAGGCATGTCCTGCGCATGACTGGCATGTGGGCCCACTGATTTCATGGGCAATTGCTGAGCAGAACCTCATCCTCTTGAGTGCCTCATACTGCACAAGCCCCCCATTTTGCCTCCCTGCTGTATTATTTTTGGCCTGTTCTCCCTCATCCTATTGAGTGCCTCATACTTTGCAGTCTTACTCTCTGCCATGTTCTCACTCATCCTCTTAAGTGCCTCATACTGCGCAAGCCCCCTGTTTTGCTCCCCTGCCATAGGCGGGGAGTAAGACCTTGTGTAGACAAAAACGGAAAGCACCTTCCCAAGGCAGTACGGAAGTACAGTAATAGTTAGTCATTCCTCACTCGTCAGATGGTATGCTGTTCTTCCTTTGATTCACCTATCGTGATGCCAGGTTCCCAGACTTGGTACTCACGATCCTTTCATTATTCTGATGGTAGCCCTGACGGCCTCGTTCAACCAAAAAAAAAAAATCATACTGGCAGTGCAACGCTGTGTGAGGCTGCTATCCGTGCTGTGTGATCGGATCTCCCCTGTCAAAGCGGAGGCTGGGAACAACGTAATAATGCATGACCCGGTGACAAGGATGAAGGATGGGAAACGCCGGTCCGGAGGTTCTGTACCCCTGAGTGCCTGACTTTTTGACTTGCTTTGAACTACGTTAGCCATTCGGGGCACTCGTGGCGCGGAATGCGAATGGAACCTGCGTCTCTCAATCAATTCTTGGTGTGCCTCTGAACCTATCTTTGTTACGCAAAAGTGCAAGCACGGTCCTGTGCCATCCTATCTCTGGGGGCTGAGTTCGTGCCACAAAGTAGGGGGGTTTAAGGGGCCTGACAAGCGACGGATCCAGGCGCGGCTCGGAACGTTACCGTAAATGTCAAATCATACGGTTGAAGTAAAAGACCGCTTTTCTTA
>Ga0307512_10001552_pt1 | contig 32208 bp, 43 predicted proteins | sample 14_EM_MG_FD_200267 | JGI IMG/M metagenome (GOLD analysis project Ga0307512, IMG submission 200267) | Populus trichocarpa ectomycorrhiza microbial communities from riparian zone in the Pacific Northwest, United States - 14_EM | ecosystem: Host-associated > Plants > Roots > Unclassified | place... | reverse complement strand
GGAAAAAGCATCTTGCAGCTAGTGCAGTATGCACTAATTAGGCTTTGTAGACGATCGGGTGATTCGATCGCTCGAATAAACAAATTTTTTACGTGTGAGTAGCCGGTCGGGACCAAAAAAAAAAAAAGGAGCGGGAAAAGGTGGCGGAATAACCATTCATGTATGCCCGATACTGTACAAGGTCAAGCTGTAGGAGTCCGACACGCATCACGCATCATATGCAGTAAAAAAAATGGACAGAGGTTTGCCCATCACCCTCGTCCTGACGAGAGGGTAAAGCGGAACAGACCGCCTAGGGTCCTCGACAGCATCGCATCAGATGATCTGGTATCTGAGGTCATATGTCATCGCTACCGATCACCTCGTTTGACGAGCGTGACAGTACACTAACCTTTCCAAGTTTTATGTCAATCTTTATTTTATTAAGTCGATCACGTCAATTCTGATTGAATGGCACCCCAGAATGTTCAGCGTGCAAATGGCAAGCGCACGCATCGAGCGACCAGAGGAAGAGGGCGAGGCAATTCCAGCTTGCTCAAGCCGTAAGAGTTGTTGTGATTAGCAAACGGAGACGAGTGCACGAGTAACGTGCGCGATTACATATGCGGTACACGATGATCCGCCTTACATTATACTCTCCTATATCATACAATATATAAACCTACCTAGGTAGACCAGAATAATAGGAACCTAAGCGAGTGGGCGTCCCCACTCCATCTCCATTGCGTGCATCAACGTCCTCATCCCCCACTCATCTTCTATACACAAAAAGTTACTTTGCCATGGATCGTAGGAGGAGAAGAGCACGGCATTGGCGGATCTCGGTTGTGGTTGCACCCCGCTCGAGTTCAAGAGGCGCCGAGAGATACCGCACTGCACTAGTAAACCCCCCTGGGCCTTGCAGCACGAAGAGGGATAGAACGAAAGAAAGTTTGAACTGACACACTGACGGGCCGTCACTGGCGGCCGTGCGTTTTCGCGTATCTACGCGAGATCAGAACGCCGCTTGACGCGGCTTGAGCCGCTCGCGATTGAGAAGGGCGCTGCACTGGTGCCCTCACTATCTCACATGCAAATTTAGAAAACAATTACCGCCATCACGAAGCGTGACTTCCGAACGCATCAGCGCAAAAACTGCCATAGGATACTTTAGACGGGTGGAACCGTAATAGGACAGCACACCTCTTGGGGAGTCAGGATTAGTTTCGACCCCCATATGTCAGTGGCGTGTTCTGTTACCTGACAGGCTTTCGATCATATCGTTCTACGGAACACTGCGCGCGACAGAACGTCAAAACATCGCCGTACAAAGTCTCCCCTGCTGTAACCAGGAGAGTTGCACACTCCCTTCGCCGCCGCCGTGGGGGCCAAGTTAGAGCCAAAATAATAACCAAAGGAAGGGAATGGTTGGCTTTGGTCACATTCAACGGGCTTGGACGCAGTGCTCCATACGTTGCTCTAAAATTTCCGCTGGTTTACAAGATTCCGGGCCTGGAATGATCCAGACAATAATCTAAATACATTAATACTTTTTAAGTTACCCGCACTCTCTGGATGCTGCCCGTCGCCACTGCTGACCAGTGTCCTCCCTGTGAAGTCGTACATATGCCTCAACCTCCCTCGACAAAGTATTGAGATACTTTCTTCAACAATCCACGGCTATGGCCTCCCTGTGGTGGCGTGGGTGCACTCTTCTCGCCAGTTAAGCCGGTCGGTCCTCTACGAGCTTCGTTCTCGTCTGGATAGAATTTCCGCTGCATCCATCGCGCCCATACGCTCTCTCCCTGACTTGCCTTCTTTCCTCCGGCACCGGCACGTAATAATGACCTGGCAGCACCCATCATATCCATCACTGGCGTCGCACCTCTATCTCTTATCGCCGGCGGTATCTCCTCTTCCCCATCCTCGGCAGTGAGAGTTGATGCGGAGGGGAATGGTGTTCCCAGTACTGATGCGGATGGCAAAGGTCCTGGCTCAGCAACTACGTGCGCGAACAATGACCCTTCGGCGCGGGCGACGCGTATTAACCGCCAGCCAGCGCTCTCAGCAAGCGACCGCAACTCGGGGAGTGTACGCTCTTGTGCACCCAGGGTCACTTGCATCTGCACATAGTGTTTGTACACAAGATTTGGTCCTCAAAGAAAGATGGCTGACCGTCATATCCATCCAGTACGCGTTCGCGCTAGCCGCACCGAGATTTGCGAGGAGGGGCCACCGCGCACCGCGCAATGCTTCCGTGCCCTCCTCAGCTCTGAGTTCCAAAGTCTTTGCGCTGGTGCACGCGTAAGGTAAGAGATGATCGCCAATGACAAGGTACGTTGGTTTCTTGTCCGCGGTACCTTCATTGGCGGCGCGGCGGAGTTGAAGAAGGATACGTCTTGCGAGTCCGTCTGGCCAATCGTGACAGACCACACGGAGGAGGAACACGGCCGGATTGATGGCGCCATTATGCAGTGGTTGGGGTTTGAAGAAGTCATGCACTAGCGTTCTTTGTCAGCGTCGAAAATTATATGTACTTGCTTGAGATGGACCTTGAAAGCGTACTCTGCCGGACTCGATCAGAGTGGGGCTGTGAATACGCCATGTCTATGTGGTACCAATCAGTACTACGAGGGGGTTGCAAAGGAAATCCGTACATCTTCACCGAGCCTGCACACCGGCTCGCGGTCCTGTACGATAAAGCGTAGCTTCGGGAATCGCTCCGCAAGTCTCAATGTCGTGGACCCAATTCCGCCGCCAACGTCTACGACAAGCGCGCTTTCTGCTAGCTCCGGAAACGGAAAGGCTATCGCAATATGTTAGTAGCCTGAGGCTTTTTTTTTTTTCAAATGGGCATTAAGCGTACCACCCAGCTCAGCGTCTGTTGAGGCCATCCATCCTTCTGTACCGGCCATGGCCCGGGCAAATCTCGCTAGCCGGGCACTGTTCTCGGGCCGTTCGAGCCAAGTCCAGTATGGAAGGATTGTGCGGTGTGATAAATTGAACGCTGTTGGTGCGAGTGCTGGACCAGTGGCAGGGGTAGGTAGATGTGGGGGTGAGCCCAAGACTGGAACGGGGGTGGGGCGGTCATCAGTGACACCAGATAATTTAGGGCGAGAGAGCAGTCTGCGGATAACGGGCTGTGCACGCGCGAGAGGAGATCTTGATACGCTCTGCGCCGATGGTGACACTGGTCCAGATGTGAGGGTTATTGGAGGAAGGAGAGTGGGCGCGCTCGCTGTAAGGCCGGACGAGGCCAAGACAGGTGGCTCCATACTACCGCCGCCATGTGGGAATAGGCCTGTGATGGGGGAACGCCTCGAACTAGGAGGAAGGAGTGCATCCGTCAAGTATGCGGATGCTTTGAACAGCTCATCGGTACTGTAGACGCATAGGTCCGTAAGTGAAGAGACGACAAGATGATGGAGCGTACTTGAGGGCCGCAAATGCAGCAACAGCTCCATATTCGGCGTCGTATTTTTTTTCAGGTCTACGATCGAAAAATTAGCCTTCTTACAGGAGACAAAGGAGGAAAGGAGAGCGCACGCAGAACGGCATTCGGTGAATGATCGCCCAGAGTCTAATAGTGCAGAGATACGATTAAGTGCGAAAATGTCTGGTTCACATTCTCGTATAATATGATGCGTGGCAAGTAGTCTTAATACATGACCTGCAAGTGGATGGAATCGAAAGAAACAAAGAGGCGAATACTTGTGAGGACATACTTATTTTTACAGAGTCTACACCGATGCTGGCGGATATTTCTATGACAGATAAACCTGAAGGCCCAGCAGCGCTAAGTAATTCTGGGATGTGGGATGCCTCGAAGAAGCGTAGGCATGAAGGGAGGTGGTACTTTCGGAAGGAGTCGTGGGATGAGTTCGAGAAAGAAAATGAACAGGGAACAAATAGGACGTACGATCATGGTAGCATCGCATATAGTAAGAAATGGCGAGCGGACGACGACAGCCAGTTGTGAAGCCGCGGCGACAATGCGAGAGATGGCGTTTGCGACGTCCGGTCGAGAGGTTAGTTGCTCGGCGGGGGATGAGGGGTCTCCGGGAAAGTTGAGGTCTGGAAAGTCGAGAATGGCATCATGATCTGAGGGTTGTATAGGTGTATTAGAGGACGAGTACTGTGAGGCAGAAGAGAGGGTGTGATTAGAAAGTGAAAGAAGGGGGGGAGTAGGAGAGCGATGCTGTCTGGAAGGAGAAAGAGGAGGAGAGGGCGAGGCAAAATTAAAGTTAAGAGAACTCGAATGGCGAGGACTTTCTGATGCGTAGGCAGCATATATTTCGTCAATAGCCTCGCCAATAATGGCCTGCAGAGCGCGTAGCGTCGCGAAGGTCATCGTGAACCGGCAGCGATGTGGGAATTGGACAACTCGAACGATGTTCTCAATGCCTTTTTGTGCACCAAACCGCAGATCGATCCTGTGAGCCCAGATCGGGTCTTCCTGGAATGAGTCTCACACCCCAACGAGAATACAAACACTAGAAAGAATGAATAAACAAACATTAATGAATTCCTGTAACATACGGTACAACATCAACTCGTTTCGGCCGAATTATCTCCTACTCGGTTCGCCTGAGGAATCCGGGATACTGTCCACAATATGGGAGACCGAGAGAAACGCATCGAGCAACGCAGGCACAACGAACGGTTCTCGGCACTCCATCTGAATGTCCTGCAAAATACGGGCGTGACGCGCGCGCTCCTCGGCGAGCGCAGCCTGGGCCTCCACGCGCGCGGCCTCGGCCTCCATGCGCGCGGCGGCTTCCGACGCTGCCAAACTACGCAACTTTTGAATATGCGTCGACAGCAGAGGGATATAAACTGCCCCTAAACGTGAATGCGTAGAAATGAATCTAATTGAGTCGGACGTACCAGAGATATCCTCGACTGGGTTTGGGATTGAGAGGCCAATATTGTGGAATATCGCCCGCAGCCCAGCCTCGAGATCGGTAGATGCTCGATGCGGATGCGAGCCACTGGGGCCGGCAGTGGTCGTGTCATTGAGCGGGGAACGCCTCACTACAGAGGGCTTTTTCGAAGTTGGAATCACCCGCACGTCCACTGGAAGCTCAAACCTTCAGGTGAGCGCAATGGCCTTTTTTAGCGTGCGCGTAGAAGTAGATTGAGTGGATACCCATACACCATCAGGACACTACTGCGTGCAACGTGAGCGCGGTGCAATATGTGGAAGTGAAGCGGTCTTTACATTGAGGCCTCCATCAGAGCCGAGGGCTCCATCGTCTGACACCGACTAATGACTTGATTCAATAAAGTTGTGGGCTGCCAATGGTCCGTGTTCATTCCAAGTCAGTGCTGAAAGACGGATAGAGGAGAACACGAGATCTCACCCTTGCGAGCTCTATATCCCAGTACATGTCGATAATACTTGTGGCTTCATGGGGTTTAACTATGTTCTGGGATTTGGGATGTGGTAGACGCAGGCTTGTGAGGGTTTTCCTTAGCCAGGGAATGAGCGACTCGATGTCATCTTGAGTAGTAGCCGAAACTTTCAGCCCGTCATGCCTATTGAAGTGAATGCGCAATGCAAGCGTGATGCTTCTCCTTGCACTGTAGTCCATACCAATGTCATCACTTGGGCTGCAAGGTGGTGTGGTTGGGTGGGAATGATTTGGTAAACCAAACTATTCAATCAACCAATCAGCTGTAACTCAATCTAGTTGGTTGATAATCGCTTTGTCGGCTTCATTACATAAACGGGACCAGCAGCCAACGAAATCAATCATACAGGAGGACATTGCGGTAGGTGGACGTGGGACTGAGGGTAAGGAGTAAGATAGAATTTTGCAGATATTCCATGTCATTCAGAACCAGAATAGGACTACATTCTCTTTCCCCACGCAATCTAATACCCGACACTGATCAGATAATCAGCCAGGGACTCGACCACCGGTGTAGCCTCGGGTGCTTGGATTGGCGCGGTGTATTCAGCGACGAGGACTGCTTGCTTCGTTTTCACAACAATGGCACCATCACCCTGAAATTGCGACTGTGAGGAAACAGGAAGCTGCAATCGGGTGGATTTGAACTATACCCCTTTCTTCAGATAGATACTACGCTCGCCTGCTTGGAGAGTGAAGAACTTCTGCCCAGCTAGCCGGAGACCGCCAGCCTGGGTTTTCTCTGGGTTGGCGTGGGCAGCTATAATGTCCTTTTGTTCCTGCACCGAGAGCTGCGAAAGGTGAATGGATGGGCACGAAGGGCAAGCTAACATGTATATCGCACGCACAGAGTAACCTGGGGAGGTTGCCCAGACCCCACCCTGTTGGCCCAGTATAGCAGCCTTAGCTACCTTCCCAGTGCCCACAAGATTTGTGTCGACGTAAGCTACCGGCCGTTTGGGTCAGAGAATCGTGCGGCTCGTATGTGGTGGATGGGACACACCTTGCCAGGACATGATTCTTATAGAGGAAAGATTGAGGCTGAGGTGGAAGTTATAGGACAATGACAATGAGGCCGGTGAGAGGAGGTGGTTGTCCTAGTTCGGAGATCACCATCCGATATAGTAAAATATCGGTGATGATCGCCGTTGTGCGCCCATTTGTGCTGGACTCCAGATTATCTTTTCATTTGCATCAACCACTGCACCCAAAAGGAAGGGGATCGATGTCTATGAATGTTATTGTGTTCAATGTGTCCTGATTTTCGAGCGCCCACATAGAGCGCTGTCAACCAGAGTCACGTGGTTGCTAAACGTTTGAGGGGGAATGGGGAACGATGTTTCGTGCCTAGTTATGGCAAGCTACCTTGAACAACTCGACTGTCTTGCTGGAGAAATCTCAGACAACTTTCCAGGAACCAATGCGCTCACCTCTCAACTGATCACGCTTATTACGACATGTCCACCTACGTTTACATACCTTCATGACCCCCAAACGTCACGCGCCACCGCATCACTCATCAACACCCTCATCTTGTCCTTGTCCGCCATCGACGCGAAGTGCTTTGCTTCGGACGATGATACACCACCCATTATTGCTGCTGCACAGGTCAATGCAGTCGCATGCTTCTCGCCGCGCCTTTTCTATGATACCACATTCAACCGGCTGGCCAAGTGGCGTCCCCGCTGGGAGGACGGATGTGAAAACTGGCCCGGAGGAACGGTCGGTGGTATGCGCTACAACGACAGTCTTGACGGGTTCCTGCACGGCCTGCGTGCTTTAGAAACACAGCTCCGCGGCGACGAAAACGAAGTGCAATCATCCCCACGGAAAGGCAGGGGAAAGACCCGCGCGAAGAATGTCGCAAAGGCCGTGAAAATGGTTTTGGTCGTTGATCGTGCAGAGAGGCTCAAGGAGTCGCTACCTGAGCTTCTGGTCCCTCTCACTAGATTGGCCGAGTTAGTAAGTCGCCATCAGTTGGCTTACTGGCTAATCGAACCGAGTTCAGTCGAGAGTAGATATACAGACGATATTCATCTCTCAGTCCCCTTGGGAGGACATCAAGCCGCCGTTGGGTGCTGCTATTGACCCCTTTCATCTATCCGTATATCCACCCTCGCAAGAAGGTACTTGTTTGTTCACCTGCTCTCGACTAGCTGAAGACAGCGATTCCACAGACACGATCCGGATTCTAACTTCTCGCTTCCCCACTGACGGTGACCTCGTCGCCGCGCCGCATGCTTACCACCCTGCTCTCGCGCAACTCTACGCACAATACGTCAATGCCCTGTATAGTATCTGCTCGCCCTTCACGCGCGACCCACACGAACTTGCTTACGTCGCCGCGGCACAATGGCCAAGCTTTATCGCACCGGTTTTGGAAGCTCAGAAGGGCGCCACCGAGTTTCACAACATCCCCGAGGACGTACGTTTGCGCCTCTTGCGAGTGTTCTTACCCGGCTTTAGTGCTGCACTTGAAGCACTCCTTCCTCGAAGAACACATTCCCTCGCGTGGAGTCGGATGCCCGACCTGAATGAGGGCCCCAGTGTTGACGATAAGAATGTTGAGGCGATTACTCGCTCTCTACCGACCTTACAAAAGTACATCCTTCTTTCTGCCTTCCTTGCTTCTTCCAATCCGCCTCGGACGGACATGCGCATGTTCTCACGAAACCGCGAAGCGCGATCCAAAAGGCGGCGCGGGGGAGGCACGCGCAGGACGCCACAACGGAGTACAAGTGCTCCTGCAAAGGTGAGTTCCTTCTTCTGCGATGCAAGGTGTAACACTGAAGACGAAAAAAAAAAACAATAATCGTTCATATCAGTTGCCTCAACGTCTCGTAGGCCCCGCGGCTTTCCCTCTTGACCGCATGAACGCGATCCTCGCTACTCTGCTCGAAGAGCACGACCTCGACTCACGGGCTATCGGCCCGGAATTCACACAACCTGGGGAATATACAGAGACGGAACTGATGCGCGTACACACCTCTGGGGCGGTACGTGTTTTAGCCCACAACTGATGACGCGTGAGCTGGCGCTGATTCACCGTCTGACAAGATCACTGAACTTGCTGCTGCACATCTCCTGTTTCGGGTGTCTCCTCCAGACCGCCTTGATGGGCCGCCCATGTACAAGTGTGGAATTTCGTTTGAAATCGCACTTGAATTGGGGCGTGATTTGGGCGTTCCGATGCTTGACCTTATTTGGGAGGGGAGTTAGGCGTTTGGATGACGCCTAGTTCGATTTGGAGGTTGTCCTGGTATCGCAAGCCATGCGGAACTTTGGCGCTCGTTTCTGAGCGTTGAAGTTAGCGCGTTGGCAACCGCATACTGTACCGTACTTGTACAGAGAGCGCGCGAATACAGACCATGCGCCGCATGTAACCAGTGATGCTATTTTACTCCGAGTCGTGCCATTTGAGAAACCACATATCCCTGCACCTGTACTGGGGAAGTAGTGGATTAACCCCTCTTTGGTATAATCAATCGAATAAAGGTGGGCTAATCCGCGCAGGTGTTACAGTAATTTGTTATTTCACTGGTTGAAGTCCGCGCCGCATGACAGTCATTGGCAAGGTAACGTCAGTTTTACTTGTCACTTCGCGAGGAGCCATGTCACAAGGGGTGAATGGAATTCACTTGTTGACGTCAGGGACAAGGAGCGAGCAAGTTCCGGAGGGCACGCACTCCATCAAATCTGTTGGCCAGGGACAAGGACCCCACAAATTTAGCATCATGTGCTTCGGCGTTTCGGTCCTTTTAAGGACCAATCAAGCTTAATCAACGCCGTAATCAAGGCGCCGTAAGCAAGGTTGATTGTTGATTGAAGCCAACCATTTTGCATGAGATCTCTTCTCTGGCTTCTCCATTACGCCTGGCGTGTGACTTACTGCGAACGGATCCCAGCTTGGGATGCTCTGGTCTCATGCCCACTGTCTGCAACTACCCACGCGCCAGGAACAATCCACGAGGAAATAACGAAGTACGAATTCCACAAACGAGTACAGTCAGCTGATGGAAAACCCACCTCGATTTATTGACCCCGCATGCTGCTCCATCGAAGTCCGTTCCGTAAGCAACCTCTCTTCGTCGGAACACAGATTATGCGCAGAAGAATGTAAAACTAACGCGCATGCCGGTTTACTTACAGACCGAACACCAAAGCTATCCGCACAGGGTCCATCACCTGGAAGTTGTCGATCTCTCGCGAGTTGCTGACAGCGCTGGTGATGGAAGACACGTACTGTATCCAGCTGGCTTCACGGACGTATGTGGGGCACTCGGTCCCAACTCGCACAGTTTAGCCGGTCAGGAACTCGGGGTTCCGGAGACACGTGCAACCCTTGTCCATTAAACTTTGGAAGAAAAGTTTCTGACGCGAGGAGGGTTGTCGCCTGGCGACCCAAGTGACGCGCGGGGCAACTTTGATAGGAATTTCCTCCACAGTATCCCGCCGCGATCTCCGTGCATGTGGCTGCAAAGCCAAAGGGCCACTTGTCGGGGATATCGCCGTATCCGGGACCCGCAGTTTGTGACCTATGAAACCGGCCATGTGGAACATCAAATGAACATCGCTTTTTTCCCTGCAGTGCCACGCCGGGAAGTTTCTTAAAAAGGAAGGAGGGGCATCGAAGCACGAATATGCATATGCATGAATACCAAACAAGTCTTCTCACGGCGCTGAGACGTGGATTCGTGGGCACCCCTTGTAGGAGTGGAACGTGACACGCAGCATGTCAACTCCGCGCCGAGTAGCCCATTCTCACCCACCCATAAATACCGTCCTCTTTCCCCGGTCTGGGCTGGCCCTTTCTCCCCAGCGTCATGTATAGAGACTCTCCTTTGAGGAACCAGCGCATCCTTGCCCTTGCTCTTTCGGCGGCTTGGTGCATCATCAGCGCGTCTATCGGCCTCAATTCCCTTGTCAAGTTTGTGCCCCATCGTCCTTTCGTTCGTTGACCCACAACTGATTCCGATCGCATATAGATCCAACCAGACGCAATCGCGTTTCCGGAAGTTGGCACCCCCAGGCGTGACCCTCCAGTTTCATATCAACGGTAGCTTTGTCGTTCTCTCGTCGTTCGTATATGCTTGGCTCATCTTCGTCTCGTGCAGATGTCTACCAATCCGGGGTCGTCGTCACATCCATTTGTGCTGCATTAGCCCTCCTCTCGACCATCTTCCTTCTCGTCACGATAGTTTGGCCAAATCGCGCCACTGGCTCGCTGAAGATTCAGGCGTGGATGGTCACTTTTTTCAGTGTATGGATTTTTGTCACCCAGATTCCTTACACTGTTTTCGTGGCGAACCGCCGGGCCAAGGTCGATGCCTTTCTTAATGGTGTGCAACTACCCCCGCAAACTGTACAAGCTGCGCTTGCCGCGGCAGGAGAGTCTGATAAATATAGTTCGCAACATCCCGGTGCGATACACCGTCTCATCCTCGGTGGTTTTCGGGATCAATATATTAACTTCTTCCGCAGTTGTCCTTCTTGCCATTTTCCCTTGGATTACCCTGGTCTTCACTACTGCCCTTATCGTCGTCCTCTTCATGGCTGCTCGGAGACGCGTACTATTGGAAACGTCTTCTCAGATACCCATGTCTGAAGGAGAAAGGACGGATGTAAGACTTAGAGTATGACGGCGCTGCCACTTCTTCCTCCTTGTTTTTGGACCATCATTCCATCGGGGTCGCCTGACTCGGGTACTTCGTGGCAGTTTTTCATGCAATGTTACACACGAATTGCCCTGTAACCCTCCCATCTACTCGTACAAAAGAGTGTTGTATCCTCTTTCCAGTTCCAGATGATCCGCAGATATCGTGTAGGATTTTAGCAAGTGTCATAATCATATATCATTGACAACAGAGGTGTTTGATCGGAAGGTCCGATGAGTATACCCAGACGAGGCTTGGGTACAGTGCAGCGAGACAATGATACTGAGTGATCATTAATATTATTGCCTAGGAGCCCTTTGCTATCGGGATTCCTTTGGTGTAGTGTAGCCTCTTACCATTGGCAGATACCAGTTCGCAACTGCCATCCCCTTATCAAAATATATGGACAGTATTGCCCGGTATAATTGTTCATAATTTTATAGCCACGCGATCCGGACGCATGAACATTGAGGCGCACCTGGCGGCACAAATGGTCTCAAAGAGATGTTATTGTTCATCACAATTGTTTATGAAGGCTTCGAGTTGGTTTAAAACCTCGTAGCGATGGGCGGGTTGACCTGGCCTACTCACAACGCGTCCATGGTGGGCGCTAAACTAGGGACCTCCCCATGTCCATGAATTGTAAGACAGAAAGGTACATTTTGGGCGCTCGACAAAATTGCCCACTTTCATTTCCACCCTTCGGGACCACGAGCTTCAAGCAGTTGCTACGTTGCCCGAAGCACCCGGCGAGTGTCTGGGCACCCACAAAGTCAGGAACAAGCGCCCGTGGTGAACACGTGACTTTCAAGGAACTGACCAATGCCTCGCAAGCAGTGAAATTTGTGAAAAGCAAAGCACGAAGCACAGTCAACGACCATCTGAGTTTTTGGGAGGATCTATTGTTTAGTGGCAAGAAAGATGTTGAGACACCACATGCTCGTGTAATTCCTGAAACGGGATTAGTATACGGTGTACCTTCGTACGAACGGCGTGCAGGATTTTTTTTACCTGTCTACTGGACACAACCGCGTCGCAATACCCCTTCGGATCGCCCGGTCTCCATCGGCACAAGTAGACCATGTCGTCGTTGCTAGACTGCGCGCTCACGTCGAGGCCAACAGAAGCCAATTGTTCCAGTTCGCCATCGGGGGGTTGAGCATCGTCCTCTCTCTCGACATTGGGGGAGATATGGCTCTCCCCATGCTGGGGTGACGATCCATCGCTGCCGGCCCTCGGGGGCGAAGATGGGCTATCAGCGGGACCGGGACGATAGTCTTCGTCGTCCTCGTCGTTATCGCTCCAAAACACGCCCTCTCGCTCCTGCTCACGCGAAGCTTCCGCATCATCCGGCGACGGCGCCCTCGCCTCCAGAATTGCCAGCCGTCTTTTCAGTTTGACGTTGGCCCTCTTCTCGGCGCGGAGCTCGTCGCCGGTCTCTTCTAGCTCCGCTTCCGTCTCCCTGAACTGTCGGTGTAGCTCCCCGAATTCGCGTTCGAGCTCGGGCATGAGCGCTGCGCGGTAGCGCACCTCGTCATCGGTGCGACGCGCGCGCTTGGTGAGCATCTCCGAGAGCGCCTTGTACTTCCGGACCTCGGCCTCGAGCTTGGCTACCCGAGCCTCGACGGTTGCGCGCACCATGGCGACGCCGTTGACAGCTTGCGATTCCGCGAGCGTCGCCCGGGCCAACAGCTCTTCGTTCTCTGTGCGCGTGGTACTCGCGAATGCGGAGGCTCTCTGGTATTGCTCGCGGAAGAAATCGACGTCTGCCAACGCTCGCGCCTTGTCACCGCGCAATGCGTCGAGTTCACCCTGCAGGACGGCTTTTTCTTGGGCCCATCGTGCATCATCTCCATGATCTCGGTCCGTCTGGACTTCTACTGTTAGATAGCCCATCCTTTCCTTGCCGTTTAGTGGTTTATCGACTTGCATGTGTACAAGCTTTGAATCGTCATCAGTTATCCTCCTGCGTACTGAGGCCACTTGCGCCCGCAACTCTGAGATCTCCTCGGACTTTTTGTGGAGAAGATCCAGCGCTGCCGCAAGTTGACTACCCAGAGACGCGTCGGGTGACGGGTTATGTGATTGACTTCGACGTGAGTCTGACGCCGTCGGAGGGACTTCGTCCTCCGAACTCAGCTAGGGAGAAACGACATCAGGACGATAACCAACGTACGGCGCTTAACGTCATTACCTCGTCACCACGCACCACAGGGACGTCCGCCGCGACTACATCGTCTTGCTGGTGAAGCAAATCGACGTTGGCACTATTATCCGATTTGTTTCGGAGTACCATTTCCTCCTTAGACCTGTCTGCTGAAGACTCCACTCTATGATGCTCGCTCGGGGAGGCATCGCTTGGAATTTCATTTCCGGAATTCCTGAGGGCCGTAATCTGTGACTGATTGGGAGACTCCATACCATCCATGACTCGCTTGAGAATCACATGCGGCGGAGCGCGTTCAGGGCTTTGAATCGTCTTCAAGGCACCAGTATGCCCTTTGGCAATGCCCCCAAAAGCTGAAGCAGCGCGCCGTAGCTCATCCAACCTCGCACGGGCCTCAAAGGCTCGGCGTTCCGCAAGCGTTCCATTGCCAGATCGCAGTAGCTCGTTCTTTGAAGTGGGTTGCTCGGCGGATGTTGCACCGGGCTTCCAAATTGGTGGAGGGCCAGACTGCGCAGGCTTCTCTAGCTGTGGAGGTTTCGAGGATGAGACTGCACTACTTGAGGGGTCAGGGTTAATCAATGAGAGGTGTGAGGCGGTGGGTAGCGGAGTGATGCCCTTGAGAGTGTCCGTAGCATCCCCGCCTTGCATAGAGGCATTTGTGGCATCAGGTTGTATGTGAATACTCTGATCATTTGGCTCCGGGACGCCTGCCTCACTAGCATCGGGATTGGAAAGCTGTACGTCTCCAGATGTCTGGCGTGTGAACTGTTCCCGCAACCCAAGCGAATTTGCTTTCGGGACTTCGGTTGAGACACTCACATCGCCTGCAGGGGGTGGCAAGGAATCACTCGGAGCGGAGTTTGGGGTAGGGCCCTCTGAAGGACTCGATGGGAACTGTAAGTCAGGGAACAGTGGTTGCGATTCCTCCTCTTCTTCCTCGCGCAACGCGATAATTTGGGATTCGGAGAGGGTCAGCGGTCGCTGCGACGAAGGTAGGGCTTTCGACGGTTGTGTGGGAGTTTCAGTAGGAAGGGCAACAGATTTGGGCCTATCTTTACGGGAGCTCTGGCGTTCGCCTGCAGCCCGTTTTCGCTTTGGCGGACCGAATTTTGCATTGGGAGTCGGCACCCACATCTCTATTTCTTCAAGCGGGGGATGGGATGGAGATGCCTCGGAGATGGAACGATCCCCTTTACTTGGACGCGAGGGAGCGTGCGCTGTAGCCTGTCTATCTCTGTCACTACCGTTTGCACCCTCGACAGCGTTGGTAAGTTTCTGTTTCCTGGACGGCACAGAATCTCCATCCGTACTACCCGGGGAGCCAGAGAGTATGCGGTGCTTGCGCTTGCGAGATGAGGGGACCGGAGGTTCGGAGGTACTGGCCACATTGCGTTTCCCAGACGGTCGTTCACGAACCCCTGAAGCCAACGGCGGCGTGGAAGTTGGTGCTGAAGCAAGTGACGCCTGTTTCTTCACTGTGTTATTCGGTATATGAATGAGTCCAAGTTGTATAGGAGTAGCATGCTCACCTTTCTTTCGTTCCCAAGCTTTGACGAGATCGGTGGAACAGTGTGAACTAGGAATCCAGTCAAGTGGCCAGGGCTTGCCAGTCTCGGGGTCGTTACCGGCCCACCGTACCTGGAATAGCTTCCCGTCCTCTGCGACAATCTCAATGACCTCCCACTCAGTACTTTGGTTGGAGCTGCGACTTCGGCGGGACATTGTTGACCGACACTGATATACTTCACACACTGCCTAGGAGATATCGTGTTATAGTGCTCAATCAGCCTGTTAGGTCTAGATTGAAGAATGGACTGACAGGATGGCGAGGTTATCCCAGGTGGTCTCGTTGGTTGTTGACTCGGCACTCGGCACGATGAAGCCGAGGTCCGTGGCATACTGACACGTGCACAGTCTCACGGACCACCGCACTGAGCCACAAACCGTGACACCTGTCCATTCCGTCGTCTCAAACTCAAACCATTTTGATCGGAATTGTGTTCTCATCGATCGCATCACTGGTGACTACAGTACACCACGGAAGATTCCGCATCCCCAAGGCTAAGAGCTCATTTGCTAGTGGACGTATCACCTGATTGACAGCCCGGAATTTTTTTTGCTGTGACCAAACATTACATACAGTAACTCTGACTCGATGATATCGATCTTTCGATCAACATTTTGTTCCATTGGCGATGTCTATGTCTGGGCGGTGAGGAACAAAAAAAAAATGACAAAACGGGGCCAATGTGACGATGAGTAGAACTCGTGTCCAACTGCGGAATATCATCACCGTGGCCGTCATTAGCGCCTCCGATTTCATAGCCATGAATTTATTGCACATTGACTTGTGCCATCGTTCTCATCCGGCACTTCGTAGGTACATACCCTCGTTAACACGCGAAGTTCATCTGATTGCTTATTGAAGACTACAGTAGATCTGCTGCGTGGGATGTCGTGCACGTGCAGACTGCGTGCCTTATATTAACAGACTCACCCATCAGCACTGGCCACGGGCTGTTGGCAGCCCCCCGGTGTGCGCTCTGATGGACCTGTGCTCATATTTGGCCCCACGCTGGCAGACCACATGCCCTGAAGGGCATGTAACCTGTCAGTGCGCATAATTACAGGTGCTACGTCCTCTTGCCATGCCTGTCTGGAAAGGTCAACCGAGCATCAGGACTGTAACCCCTTTACTAACCTAACTGCGTTATGTGTAACCGTTGGTATGGGGAGCCCCTCCGCCTGTGCGACTACATAGCTGATCTGCTAAACGTATGTTATGACTAGCGCGTGTGCGCCATCATCCAGAGGCAGAAGACTACCGTGCCGTCTCCGCAAGGTGGTGTGGCTCCTACAGCAGTGCTATGCAGCTTAACTTGACAAAGCTAGGCCACTTTGAAAGTACTACAGCTGAGACGAAAGGCTGCTTGTGTCTTGCGTTTCTAGTCCTCTTTCGCCCCACTTCCTGGTGGCAACCTGCACTTTGTCAAATGGACTCATATTTCCTTGGGTAGTGGCCCGTAGCCACGCCTCTGTATTAAACTTGCGGCATACCAGCCGCCTATCTCTAGGGCGAGCACAGCTCCTTGTGTTCGCTCGTATGCCGTCCAATCTGGCGTTCGCTTTTGTTAAGTCAGGAGGCAGGCGGCCACGAGGTAAAAACCTGGGTCCTACAAATGTAGGAATTCCTGTGTTTATCTCCAGCTGCGTTAACCAGCATTGTTGTAACTTAGCACGATATTTCTGATCATGCTCCCACATACGGCGTGGCTAGCCTGAGAATACTCGGAGCACGGAAAGAAAGCGGGAGAGTGACAACAATCATCGGCCCTGAGGCCATGCTTTCCGGAAATCACATCCGTACAAATCTTGTTCATTATTTACATCCAGGAGACCGGCTACATACCGGAAACCAGGGGGTTGTAGGTGTCATTTTGGCTTACTTTTACTCAAAGGAGTTTGACTGACTATGATTTGGAGGAGAAACCCTGGTAATCTCCCCCTCTGGAGTTGCTGATAGACCCGGGCAGCCTTTTAGAAGTCACCCCTGCAGAAATCAATGAGTACGGTAATACCCCTGCAGGTCCGGAAGTGACGAGCGGAATAATCTGTGTCAGTGTTCATTCCAATGGCTCATTAGGGTGTCGGAGCCTCAACGAGGGTTCGGGCTACTGTATGTTAGGAAATACTTCAACAGCCGCTTATTGTCCCTCGTGATGCCTTGGTATCCGTTGTCCTTGTGGGTAAATGCTAAACTGAGCCTAATAACCTCCGAGTCCTCCCGTTGGCGCTGTTTGCGTATCAACCGGGATATGTCCTTCCGAAATGCTATGGTAACGGCATTTATGTCTTTCATAATTCCATACTACAGATTTCGTAGCCCCTGTCCTTTTGTTTTGCGTGATTCCATAATGATTCATTAGTGTCAAGGTGAAATGAGCTCATGCATGGCATGGAAAAAAGGATATAAAGAGAATTTAGGGGAGCGGGCCCACACAAGTTTCTTTAATGACACCTTAATGCAGCTTAATATCTTGAAAAAGAAAAAAACAATTGTCGGACGCCTGTGCCCCGGATGAACAGCCTTGAAAACTTACAATCAATCTGCGTCTGCATCGCAAAAAACGCAATTGGCCGAATATGGTAAATAGTTCCGGGACACCGCCACAAATGTGGGTCGTGGGTCGCCCTTCAGTGGTGGCAGTCTCGCTTGACACGTCATCCGTGTGCGATGCACAGGCCCTTACCGTCAATCTATCCGAGTTTCAGGATCTTCGTGACTGTGCGTGCGTATGGCTCATGTCACTCTGGGATCGCAAATCACTGGCTATCATGATCCTAGAGTCCTTTCCGAACACTGCCTCGATGTGCCTATGACTGCGCTTCCACCCACTACTTATGTTAGGCTCCGATGGCCAGCCGATCGTCCTGAATACATTGGCGAGGGTATTCGGCTTCAACCTTACCCGAAGCGGTTTCGCCTGTTGACTCCAATGGATCTGACAAAAATTTGTTTATGTGATCTTATGTTGACGGCGATTTGTTCTTGTCACGGAGCGATGCACTACTGCATCTGCTTGGTTTGTGATGGCAGCCGAGGTAGGTCGTCTCAAACATATATTAAAAGTAAACATCACACCGGGAATGCTTGAAGAAACCTATAAAATTTGTGAGCACCCTTGATGCTCGCCTTACAACAAGGGACGCTCATCGCATCCTTCCACCGTGTTTCCTCCTCGATGGATGAACATGCAAGTGGTGGTTACGCCTCTCCTTCAAGCTCCATGGGATGGAGAACACGGGCGCCGACTCCTCGACAACAGGCACAACCTCCACCAGAGCAGGCGGACTTGGAGATCACTGGGCGGTCTGGTGAGAGATCCATTCTAAGGCATTGTGTCGCACTCATCCGTATTACAATAGAACACTCCCAAATCAGGGCACATCCTAATCGACCCGCTTCTGGACATCCCAGTCGCACCCCCTCCACTCATCCCGCTCACCCACATCACGAGCATTCTCCTAGCCCTGTTCCCTCCAGCCCCAGCTCCGGATTCGCGCAGCCACACGCACACGAACACAGACAAGGTATAGCACCTCAACCCATGCGCTATGCCTTCACCCACCCAGGAGGATGGCCAGATCATTCTCAACGCTTCAGGGCACGAGGGTCAGTTGGGAGCTCAAGCCGAGTTCGAACATCACGTCCGCCCTCATACCTTGGTTCGGCCTCCTCCCACGAGCGCTTGGGCAAGCGTAAACGTCCTGCAAGTGTGGAGGGAGGCACCGCTGGCCCTCAGACTGTCACCACCCACCGCGATTCCGTTGGTCCGCAGCGGAGCCACCGGAGACACCACAATGTAGCCGAAAAGACACACTCCACTATGCTTCCCTCCGGTGGAATGTATATGACGTTTCCGTTGGACATTCCGTCTCCCGAACCGGATGCTGAGAGCAGTGCAGCCGCTGGTCCTCCTCCCTTCGAGCACGGGCCGACGGAGTTGCCGCCCCGGTCTTATGAAGCAAGAGCGGAGGGTGAGGTGAGCGCGGAACGGCCCGCCAAACGAGGGAGGCTTCCGGCGGACGTTATGGATCACGTAAGCGACAGTATTAGTCACCCGCTGCCACACGTCCTGATCTGGTGTCATTGTGATAGTTACCCACAATCGAAGGCCGTCTGCATAAAATAGAGGTCGCTGTACAAGATTACCTCGACGCAAGGAACAAGCGAGCTTTGGATAAATCAACGCTCCCTGGTTCCTCTTCTCGTTCACAGTGAATTTACTACGCACGCTCATCTGTAATTTTTCTACGCTGTATCCCATTCCTGTACTGCGTACTGACGGACGTGGACGGACATCCTGGACATCCCATCCTTGTAGGATTTAATCGCATACCCACAGTTACTTGTTACCCACCACTATTGTCGTTGTTGTACTGCCCTATTGCTGTCCTGTCCCAATGCCTCACTTACTGCCGCTTCGCCACCTCACTGCCATAATCATCACGTGACTCATTAATTTATTAATGGAAATGCGACAATGTCGACGATCACTTGTTCATTTCACAGCCAGCGGTTGCTGCCACACATCAATCAACGACATGCGTTAGTGCAGTGTTCCTGCAGTGTTCTAGTTACCGCACACCATGTTCAGCGCCTTGCTCACACCCCTCCGCGCGAGATTCGAAACGCAACCTCGAGTTGAGACAAGTACGCCACCTGACAACGTGGATGACGTGGCGCCCGAAGACTTTGCACGCGACGTGCTCATTGAGCTCATGAGGAATGCTGTGGAAAAGCTCAAAACAACGAGAGATGTTCGCTCCGAGGTGGAGGTAGGAATTCCGCGTAGTGATATAGCTGGTACCTTACCGAGCGTTCAAAGGTCTTGACCGAAGTCCACCGGATTATGTTGGAGGATGCCTGCACGAAGGATGTATTCCGTGAAATGGATGGTTTCCTCGCCCTCATAAACATATTGTCGACGCTCCCCGTGTGCCGCGAGGGGAGTCCCACTCCTGAACGCGAAGAACAGACCCTCAGCGATACGATCGAGGTTGCACGACTCGTATTTGTGATTGCATCTGAGGCTATGGTCGATCACGAGTTAAACTCGCAGTATTTCGAGGTGCGCCATATTATCCATTACCACTCCACCATCCCTACGTTTCTTTCAGTGCCACGTGGGGTATGAGTCCCTCGCTCAAACGTTGCAACCACTTGTCATGGACGTCCAAGTTGAAGATCAGGTCCTCGGTTTCCTCTTCTCCTTCGCACTTCACGATTTCTCTGTCTCTAGCCTCTTCATGTCGCTTCGCGACGCTGAGTACAGCGACCTCGATTCCCGCATCAAGGACATCGAGGTTCGCCTTGGTCTTATCGCCAGGCCAGGGGCTATCGGTATTCTCCTTGATCTTCTGCCGAAGCTCTCGGAAGACTCAATGCTTCACTACGTGGTCTATAGGCTTCTGGAGCGGCTCTCGGCACTCAAGCATAGGAATAAGGTCGTTCTGTCTGGTCTTGACATTTTGGGTCGTCTATTTCGGATCTTCACGTCCCAAAAGGGATCTTCTGCCGCAAGTCAGGAACAGCGGATCATACAGAAACTACTGCGGCGAACTCTTGACTTGGGTGCCACCACAGTTGATACGCGGATCTTGTTTCAGTCAGCAGTTGCGTCCCATGGGGGTCTGGATACAGATATCCTGGAAATGATCCGTGCAGGAATCAAGTCCAGGTGGCCAGACCACTTCTCGTTTGAAAAACGTGCTGTTCTGGAATTCCACGAGGACAGTACAAAGGGGTTACCTACCTCAGGGTTTACATTACTAGTATGTCTGTATCAATGCTCCTCTCACACAACTGAAGGTTTCTCTGCGTTTAGATTTGGGTTTGGCTCGAGAGATACCCCACACAAGAAGCACAAACTATTTTCTCCTTCCGCATGTCGTCACACATTCTATTCCACATCAAGATCCGGGTAGATGGCCGATTAGAGCTATGGAGTCATGGCCAACCCCTTCCTGGGGTTATAACAAAATCCAGCTTTCCCACGTCTCGCTGGTTTCACATCGCGGTGGTCCATTACCCACATAGAGGGCCACACCCTAATTTGCGTTCGTAGTACTATTCCTTGCGTCTCTACTTATCTAATCCTCGCACAGGGTTCTTTGTTGATGGTGTTCTGATTGACCTCATGAACTGGGCTTACCCTCGGCCTGACCTGGGCGTGCAGACTGGTACGTATGCGATTGGGGATGATTCAGAGGAAGCAAGCATGAGTTGGTGTATGGCCTCGGCCACATTATTATCCATACCTCTCGGTGTGTTTCGTGCATCTGTGGTACTTCCACGTTGGTCTAAGTAACAGTGTAGGAGATCATCTTCCTCGGTTCATTCACCATCTTGGGCCCAGGTATAATGCGACCTTCCAGTCCAAGAGTCTCGCCAAGTTTTTGACATACGAGGCGTCTACGTCGCTTAACATTTTTTTGTCCAACCTCCGCTCGTCTAAGGGTGGGATGACACCTGACGTCGTGGCCCTGATAAAAGCGATAAATGATGGGACTGGCATAGAGGAAGCCTCTGTGGTATTTTCGTTTAGTCCAGCAGCATATATACCCCGTGTTGACGGCACGTTGACTACTCTGAGCCTATTTACAAAACGTGGTAATGTGCACCCAACAAAGGCCTACTGCATTGACACCGCGATGTGGGAAATTGGTGGGGTTGCGGTAGCGTTACGACTGATCCAACTAGCCAAGGTAATGCCGTTTCAATTACTTCTAAAATAAGCTCAACTATCCCAAACAGACACCACACGAACTCTCTCGAGCACTTGGCATACTCACTGATGGACTGAGGAATAGCTGGCAGAACTCAGAGGACATGGAGCGCATGCGTACGTCATTATCCCTCTCTCACTACAATGTCCTTATGCTATCACTAAGGGGGATATGAGATCCTATCTGAGATTCTGCGAAAGAAGAGCGAGCTGATCAACATGACAAGCTTTGAGACACTCTTTGAATTTTTGGGCTTGAATTTTAGGACCCCAGAGCGAGTGATGGCTACCTAAATGCTGTCGTATTCTCACTTTAACTTTCCAGCCACTCAACAGTTACAAATCCCGTCGCTTACCGATTCATTGCCCTCGATTTCGAGCTCTGGTCGAGGACCCGCGGCGAAATTCAGCGTGTTCACCTTGAGCATTTTATCGATCTTACCGTATCAAGTCGGCACAGACACTTCAATGCGAAACAACGGCTCTCTGGAATGGGCCTCGCCCGCCGGTTCTTGTTTGTGTGGCAGACTTCCTTTTATAAGGCAGAAAATGTGCCGTATTTCTTGAAGTCATTCAAAGCGGTGATGGAGTCGTCATTCATAGTTGAGGACACCATCAAGCCTGTATTGTCTTATTTAGCTGCCCATCTCCATGACTGTAAGTGGACTGTATTGTCGTCTTGTGCCACGCTGAACAACTTGTGAAGCCATAGTAGACGTCTCCTCTCCAAAGTCTGTTCTGTCCTTTGTGGACCATGACCACGCCCGCGAAAAGGCGGAACAGCTGCTCGAAGTCTTCGTCTCAATCATGTCTGGGTCCACTGAGTGTTATACGCGGTTCTCCGTTGCTCTTCCTGTGACTCGCATCTATCTCCTTCTCCTTGGGGACAGGCCTTCATCCTTCGTTGCCAAACAAGTGCTTAACCTCATAACAATTAGTTTGAACAAGTCCAAGTCTTTCAGTCGGAAGTTTGAGCTGGTCAGCGGATGGACGATCTTAAAGACCGTCCTCCCCCATGTCTGGGATGACAACATCCATCCTGTGGCGTTCGGCATCTTCGCTGATCAGACTCAGGATCAGGGAACGGTTGTGGCCTGTCCCCATATTCTCCCTGCTATCCTGGGTTCCTTGACTAGAATGCTAGTTACGGCGGCAAAAGTTTCACCTCCCCAAGACATTGAGGTAAACGAACATGGTGCGTGGTATAACCCGTTCGGGTTTAAGATAATCATCCTTATGGTCAAATGAACAAGACGAGCGCTCTATGGCCTATGCTGAAGCAATCCTTGAAGAGCTTGTCCTTTTACAGTCTTCATGTCCCACGTTTCGACAATTGTTCGAGTCGCAACAGGCAACGCAATCATTTATCCAGGCATTTCGGTCATTCGTGACACGTCTCGCATCAGCTAACGAGATTTCCCAAAACCACATACGGATTTGTGAGAAGCTTATGCACTTCGGTCTAACCCTGTCTTTGGACCACGCTGTTGCGGGTCCCCAGAAGCACGAGGTACGTCCGCTTCTCCCGTTTTCGCTGCATGCATGACACTCTCCGGAGATCTTGGATATTCTACAAAATGCCGAACAACTCATCGGCGGCGGGAATCACCAACACACAAAGATTGACCCATCATTGGTCTCCGAGCGGCGCTCAGTCCGGCATCGCTTTGCGTCATCAAGACTCAGTCTTCACCTTGGTGAACGCACGGTTCAGAAGTCGATGGTTCGAATTCAAGAGTGGCGTGCCACCATCATCGTGATGGAGCGTAAGCGACTGCGTAAAAATCTTTTGGACATGTAAGTCTCCCTTATTACAACCCAAATGTTAGCTGACTCGTGTCCTAGGAGAGAAGAAAATCGCCAAATGTCTCGACTGAACGATTGGATGATCCCACTCTCTGCTGAGCGCGGACTTTGGGAAATACCAGATCTCCATCATGCATGGCGACTCGATGAGACGGAAGGTCCACATAGAGTGCGGTAGGAGAATTTTGGAATATCGGTCGCGCAGTTTCTCACGATACCCAGGAAAAAAATGGAATCGAATATGATTGCGCCGCTGAGCTCAAAGGTTGATGAAAGTAATCACTTACGAGCAATTGAGCTACCCCAGCCAGATGATCAGCCTTCGTTCCGCGTGGAGGTGCCACCATGGGCTGAGTCATACGAAATCTCATCTACTGATGTAGACGGTAATGCCAATGTTCCAGCTTCCTCTAATAGATCCTGATTTTTTATTATCAGATAATCGTCAGTTAGCGGAAGATGTCGTGGACGACAAGCATCGCAGGGTGCGTCACGAGCTTGAGCCAGGAGATGTGATCGAGGCCGTCAGTACTATCGCAAGAATCACTGGCGTTGATTCTTCTTGTGAGTCTGTTACGAAATCAACGACAAGTGTACTCAGTGGGATTAGCTGGACTCTTAATCTGCGGGCGTACCCACTTCTACATCCTGGATGGCCTAGTAGAAAGCGATGACAACGAGATAATTGACGCCCAAGATGCTCCCCGAAGTTTACTCTTCGTCCCCAGTAGCATTCTAGAATTGCATGGCATACAACGAGCTCAACGATGGTAAGGGCATCCTTTCCACCCACTGCTTCAGCTCAAGTCTACGACAGGCCATACGAACAGATAGCCAACATAAGCGATAGGGGATTCCTCTTCCGTGACGTTGCGTGAGCACCCCTTGGTCGTCTTGAGTTTATTACTGTGCTTATCAGAAATTCTCACGAGGCTCGAGATATACCTCAAAGATAGTCGCTCCGTTCTGCTTGTCTTTACAGATCGTAGGAAGAGGACTGACATGGATCGGAGGTTGTCGTCTGCTATGAACGGGCGTCCAGCGACCTCGACAGTTCCCCTTACCCCTGGTCTCACCCCCAGCTTCGCCCCAGGTATCATCAAATCCCCGTTCGCAAGTATAGTCAGCGCACGAGTCTTCGCTGGGTTCCGTGCAGACGAGTTATCAACTGCCCAGCGAAAGTGGCAGGCCAGAGAAATCAGTAACGTTCGTTAATCTTTGACTTCCACACTTGTCTTCTCACTTCTCTTACAGTTCACTTATCTGAGCATCCTCAATCAGATTTCCGGTCGCACGCCGAGCGATGCCACACAGTACCCAGTATTCCGTATGTATGTCATCTTCCTAGACTAGGACCGTAGCTTATCTGTATTGCCCTAGCATGGGTACTGCAAGACTATGTGTCGGAAGCTTTGGACCTCTCTTCGAGAAATGCCTTCAGGGAGTGAGTCACCTTTCCTTCGATTCCATGGCCCCGGCGACTAATTGAGTATTAAAGTCTGACACAGCCGATGGGCGCACTGACGCCAGCACGGCGTGAGGCAGCCCAGTCACGCTACGAGAATCTAGAGAGCGTGGGCGAGAAGCCATTCCACTACGGCACACATTTCAGTTCCTCGATGATTGTGTGCCATTTCTTAATCAGGTTGGCGCCATTTACGAACATGTTCAAGACACTGCAGGTGAGAGACCGGACCCATGCAGAATGTCTGTGTTAACCCTTGTCAGGGTGGAGACTGGGATTTACCCGATCGCCTCTTCAGGTGCGCTTCCATTACTTCTGATTTCACTGGTTTCCAACGCCCTTCGAAAGCAACATTCACAGAGCATACAGTTCAGCATCTCAAGACATCAGAGGGGATGTCCGAGAGCTTATCCCAGAATTCTACACGTGTCCAGAGTGAGTCCATGAAACCCATCTAGTCAACGGATAGTGATAAACTCCTTGATAGATTCCTAGAGAACTCAGCCAATCTTGACTTCGGTGTTCAGCAAAATACGGGAGAACGAATACACCACGTCGTCCTACCCCCATGGGCGAAGAAGGATCCCCTCCTCTTCATAGTTATGAATCGCCAAGTAAATACTGTTTCCAGCCTTCTCCGCAGTAGCACTGACCATGGCGCAGGCGCTGGAGAGTGACTACGTCAGCGAAAACTTGCCTGCTTGGATTGACCTTATCTGGGGCTGCAAACAGCGTGACCCCACTGCTCTGAACGTTTTTCATCCACTGAGCTACGAGGGGTCGATAGGTACGGTCTATTACATGCGAAGCAACAGGATGATTGACGCTTGAAAAGACTTGGACTCCATCACGGATGAGCTGGAACGGGAAGCAACAGTGGGGATTATCCATAACTGTGAGTTCTTGACCAGAAGCATGTATTTTCTCAACTCAGACCAGAACAGTTGGTCAAACACCCCGAAAGTTGTTTAGCGCACCGCATCCCCAGCGCTTCACGGAAGGGGCCTTATCACTACCTCTGGGAACATCACATGGGATTGAAGAGAATTACGATCTCTTGACTCAAAGAACGCGGCCCGTTGGCCGAGGTAATTATCCGCCCACCCTGCCAACGCGAATTACCTATCGCTCTTTGCAGGTCTTCACAAAGGCGTTGCTGTTCAGAACCTAACAGTCGACCCTATTGGAGGAAAGATATTCCCACACCCCTCTGGTATACTCTCTGTACCTTCTCGTCCACATGAACAGGTCGAATGGGGGTTCAGTCGCAGTGGTAGGGCTGCGGCTAGCCAGCTACGCGTTTCGATTGATAGTCAAGTAAGTCAGGGTCGTGTCTCTGGCTCGTATCCGTGCTTATAACCAAATAGGTTGTCCAAGTTATTGAAGGGATCGAGTGTACCTGTGCCACCTTTGCAGACCCGGAGAATCTAATTACTGGGTCTCAAGATCATGTTGTCCGGCTCTGGCGCGTTTTACGTAGCAATTCAGGTGCGAACGCCCTGAGCTTATCGCTCTCGAACATGATGCGGGTGCACAGAGATATCGTTCTCTGCGTTGCTGCTTCAAGACCGTGGTCGGTAATCGTCAGTGGGTCCAAGGATGGAAGCGCTGCTCTGTGGGATTTAAACAGGGCAGTCTATATGAGATCCATCTGGCATGGAGAACATGGTGCCGTCGGAGTTCACCTGGCTGCCATCAACGAGAGCACTGTGCGTCTATTCCTCTTCTTGGTTTTGTAGGATCCGGTGACAAGACATGCCTTGTAGGGATACATCGCGACGTGTTCACGACAAAAGTTGTGTCTGCACACAGTCAACGCCAGACCCATCGCTAGCATTGACCTCGACTTCTCAGCAACACTCCCACACGTTCCCCCTACAATCAGTTCTCTTGCCTTCCACGAACGGGAGTATTCTCGTCTGGGAGTCCTTGCCACTGGGTCACCAGATGGAAAGATTACGCTCAGGACTTGGAATGCAGACAATACTCCAAAAGGGGAGACAGCTCGGTGGGGGTTTGTCACCTTGAGGGTCCTGAGATCAGTGCAACAAAGTGCCGTTACTGCCTTGAGATTCGCAGGGTACGTAAGATATGACGATCTTCGCTTGTCACCTGTGCTTAGCTCCACCGTGACATACTTTCAGGGAGCGGCTATATCATGGAGATGGCGACGGACAGGTGTACTCGTGGAACCTCCCAGATTGAAATCTTTTGCTTTCTTGTCATTTACGGGGTAACTTGTGGGATGTGTAAATAGGTAGTATACATATGCAATCAGAGAACGAGCACGTGAGTGGAATTGAGAAATGAGACGCGTTGCTTCGACACTTGACCAACGTGCAATTAATTGTGAACTGAACTCACACACTCTTTTACCATATACCAACTCTCCTTCTCATCTCATCCCATCTCCCACTCTAATTCCCTACGGATTTGAAATCCCGCTCTTGGTCCTGGTTTCCTGAGTCTCCTTACTTCGCATCGTAAGCCAAACTGCTTTTACAATACCCCAGCTTTGCTCATTCAATTAGCCGACACCTCGTTAGCAGAACACTGTCTGAATTGCCGTCCACGAGTTCTTCATTAGGCGTTTCTCATTCCAGGGTCGTCCAAAAGCGGGGTATCCATACCCGCTCTCTGACCATTTTCCACGATGTCCTCGAAACGGCCCTCAACCCAGTCAGAGACCCCTTCCCGCATATCCCGGCGTTCATCAGTGGCGGGCAACGCGACCATTCCGAAGTCCAGGACGATCTCCAATGCGTCGCTCATAAGTGACGTGAGCAATACGACTACAGTGACGCCTGAAAATGCCGGTGGCGGCGACATACACCCTTCAGGCGTGAATCCTGTCCGGGTCAAGCGTATGTCAACAACCTCTATCCCAACTCTCTCCTCTTCCACTCGACGACAGTCAGCACCTGTCCATGGACTTGTCAGTAACTCGCGCTCCACATCCCTTGTCAGTTCACCCGTCATATCGACTCCTCTCCGTGCCCTACCGACGCCTCAGCGCAATCCGGCAACACTCAAAGCTTCACCATCCGTAGCTGGCTCCGCTCGTACTGCGCGCTCAAGTAGCCGTTTTAGTGTTACAAATTCGCCGCCCCAAATTGCTGCACCGGTGGTACCGTCAACTCCGCGTTCCCGTGTTCAGTCCTTAGGCACCCTTGTTGAGCAGTCGCACGCGAAGGAGTCCCTGGATACAAGTCTCTCTGTCTCGTCACCGTCAATCAACCTTACAACGCCTAGTCCACAATCTAACAAGCCCAAGTCTTCACCACGACCCTCACCACGAGCCATTCATGCGGAATCGCCCTCAAGGAAATCTAGTGTACCATCGCAAACCAACGGCAAGTCACGGAATCGACAAAATGGATCCGTTCGATCCACAATCTCCATGACCATGCCTCCCTGGCAACCTGACTTTCGTCAAGCTAATGGTGATGAAGACCTCGCCGGCTCTATGTCGATCTGGGATGGTGATGATATGACGCTTGACATGGTAACTGAAGCTGAAGACGAGAACGTGGATGAAGAGGTGAGCATACCTAATGATGTCTCTACCTAGCACCTATGTGACCCGTCATCCAGTTTCAAGGTGGCCTAAATGCGCTCTTGTCAGTACACACGAAAAAGCTTCTTCATTACAAGCGACTCCTTGAACGGGCACAGGCAGCTACAGCGGCTCAGCTCCACGCATTACAAGCCGAAGTACGTGTCTTGCGCGAACGTGAACGGCAGCGGGAAGACGTGGGGACGGTATCTCTTTCGACTGATAGTGATGACCTCTGTGCATGTGGTGGCCGCAGAGGGGCTGATTACTGGAGTGGGTACCGTGGAGGTGGCGAAAGTTATGATAGAGAAGGATCCGATTTGACGAAGGCCCTGAAAAAGGATGCAAATGGTGAGTTCAACGAAGTCGAGGTTAGAAAAGCCATTCGCGGGCTCAGCCGAGACGAGCGTATGAGGCTGTAAGTCCCCGAATTCGCCTACGCGATGAATTATATCTGATCGTACTCTCAGAATCACCGTCATACTGGACTGTAAGCGGACTTCTCTCGATTCTATGTTTTGCATTGGGCGCTGACCATGCACAGCATGCCTTCCTGGTGACATTCGCCTTCAGATTCTACTATTAGAGAAGTACGCTAAGGCCACGTTTGATATCGTCGGCAATCTTGCTCCGGACCTTGCCTTCAAAATCCTTAAATACCTTAGCGTATCGGAGCTCGTTGGTGTTGAATCTGTGTGTGTTCACGCTACCCCGTCGCCGTATTGGATACGACGCGTCTTTGTTAGGTTTCCAGGAAATGGCAAGAGCTAGTACACTTACCCGCTCTTTGGAAATACCACTGCGTACGGCTGACCGCGACGGATCCGATATCCCTCAAGGCCCCGTCTTCTCCATCAGGATGGTACGCCTCAAGGTAAACCACCAGGGCCTGAGTTGACGGTCTTGATCCAGGGAACCACTTTATCGCTCCTTACACCATCGTGAATCCAACTTCCGCGATGCGCTCCCCCAAAGTATCCGGTTCCTCAATGGTCATAACAACTTTTGCACAACCCTTCTGTTACGCGGTGCGTTCTTACGCTATCGGTAGTCACTCGGCCCTAACCCGTTACTGAGTGAACAGGTAAACGGTTAATCAGTGGGTCTTACGATGAGACTATCCGTTTTTGGGATATCGAAACGGGTGAGATGAAGAAATGCTTGCCAGTCAAAAAACCTGTCAGCTGCGTCGACTTTTTGTTAGAGGAAGGTCAGTATTTTTCAGGCTGCAACTCAAAAAGTCTCGATAACGTTCTGCTTAGAGGTGTTTGTGGTCGGTTTCCACGACGTTGGGTACGTCGCAACAATGATTTCTTACAACCAGATCCTGATTTGTCGCAGCCGTGTTCACCTTTTTTCTTCTGTCACATTTTGTCCTCTGCAGCAGCTAGCGGGACATCTGAACGGCATTCGAGCTGGTGTGTGCTTTTGCATCCGATCTTTCCACTAACATGACACCCGATATCCAGTGGCCTTGTCTTCGAAGAACCTTGTCTCCGCTGGGGCCGATAAAGCACTAGTATGCTGGGATTGGCGCGCCGGGACGAAGATCGTACGTTTCGGCCAGCAAACCACTGTGAACATAGGTGTGCAACTTATTAGCGGTGGCTCTTCGGAGGAAGGCGAACGCGTAGTCAGTGTGACCATTGATGGCATCGTCCGCGTCTTCTCCATTCGTAGGTACCCAGACTTTTCCGCGCATCTCACAGGTTTATCGCCGCTTCTCACAGGCCGTCGAGAGATGATCTCCCAGTTCAAACTTTCAGAGTTGGCTGGGGGTGATCCAACGCTGAATTCTAAACTTTTCAATGTTGGGAAAGCACCGGATAACATGTTGCAGTGGTTTGCTGCTCATGGTACCCAAATGACGGTAAACTTGGCAAATTCGATCCATGGAACGGGCTGACCATGCCGCTCCTAGTGTGCTACAAAGTCCATCATCCTACACCTACGATGGACTGAGGCGGAGGAGGCGACGAACGCGGGAGGTGCCCAGCCCGAAGCCAGTGATGCGGGTCTTCAAAAATCAACGGGCCCCGCAGAACCATTTGGGCGCCCCCGGACCCTCTCGCTATCTCGCTCGGCCTCCTTTACGACCCCCACTCGTCGAACCTCTCAAATCATGACACGTACTTTCGGACCAAGCCCTCGCACGCCTGGTACTCCCAATAGTCCCGGTGGACCTGCCGTTGGCTCGCCAGGTTCAGCAGCGCGCTTCGGACGTGCTGCCATACTCACAGCCCCTCCACGGCTGATTGCGATCATTGAGACTCCCGACGTTGCAGTTGGTGCAGTGGACCCAAGAAAACGCCGTGTGGTTACAGCGACCAGGTTTAGTTCGCGCGCAGGGGCAGACCGCAGAGTACGAATCCAACCTGCTGTTTACTCTTTTCTTGACTAACACCATCATTTTAGATTTTCATGTCGACCCACCGAGAGAAACCTGCCCCCGTATTCGAAAATGGGCCAGACGATGACGGCGAAGGCTCCCCACCCCGCGGGAATAATCCACCTGCTGTCGATCTCGAAACAAATATCGCGACGATATCAGGTGCCTGGAGTGTAATCGCAGATGACCCTGCTGGTGCCTATGATATGAAGGGTCTCTACGGCACGCTCCCTGCGAAATTTGCAGGACTGGCGACACCCGAAAAAAATCCAATGTCAATGCAACTTAGCCACGAGGAGGTGGTGGTTGGATGTGCGGATGGGACTATCTAGTATGTGCATTTACCATCACTTGGTATCGAAAGCTGACCACCATCAGTGTGATGAGTTTTGTTGGATATGACTATGTAAAGCAGCATGGAGTGCCTCCCGAGGAGGATGGAATGGTGATGAACGGAATGTTTGGTGGTCTGTAAACATTCCGGGCTACAAACCATCAAGACTACCCTTCTCGCCTCGATTGCGATATCATCTCATCTTTCCCCTTTCCCCATGTTTCAGTTTCTCAACTACATTGGATATAGCACAAAGGAGGTCCACAATGAAATCGATTTGTGTAGGAGAGCCACAGCGACCAAAGACCCTCTTTGATCTGCAACGCAACGGAGATCTGGGTACAGGATCATAGTCAGGGAACATTAATAATCTGATCCTGCGGTTGGACTAGGACTAGAGCAATGGGAATGAGGATAGATAAAGCTAGAGGTCGATTCGATGGTCTCATGTTGCTAACGTGAAGAAGTTTTGCAAAGTGGTGCAACGCCTTGTGGCAGGCACGTGTTCAAGTTTGTCAGTCAGTCAGAACCATTCAACAGCATGGGAAAGTGCATATCCGCCGTGGTCGTAGTCTAACGGCGCCCGTGGAGACAACAGGCTCCGCTCTGCACCACTTACTCCTCAACCATGCCTTGGGACCTCATCCAGCTCAATGATGGTATACACTATAGCCCGTCGATTTGGCTCCCACTCACCGTGCACACTGCACGTTTTCTCCTCCAGGCCACGCCATTCCCAGTATTGCTTTTGGCACCTGGACTCTCGGCAATGGGCAAAATCCCATTGACCAAGTCGAGCAGGCCATATCCGTAGGATTTAGCCACATCGGCACGTCAAATTCCCTCCCTTTTGCCGCCGGACTCATCTGAGCCGCGCGAGCGCGGGCGCGATGTCAGCTGACCGAGGGCACATATTGTACCGGCAGACACCGCGCAGATGTACGGCAATGAGGAGGAGGCTGGAAGAGCCGTGAGGGAGAGCGGGCTTGCGAGGAAGGACGTGTTCATCACTACCAAGTACTCGAGGAGCAACGGACTGGACATTGAAACGTCTATTCACAACAGCCTGAAGAATGTGCGTCACCACCCCTACCCTCCCATCCTACGGAGCATATGTCAGCTAATTATCTCATACGTGGTAAAGCTCGGCGTCGAA
>Ga0307512_10001551_pt1 | contig 32217 bp, 24 predicted proteins | sample 14_EM_MG_FD_200267 | JGI IMG/M metagenome (GOLD analysis project Ga0307512, IMG submission 200267) | Populus trichocarpa ectomycorrhiza microbial communities from riparian zone in the Pacific Northwest, United States - 14_EM | ecosystem: Host-associated > Plants > Roots > Unclassified | place... | reverse complement strand
AGCACCACGGAGGGCAGCACCAGCAGTGCGAGGGTTCTGCGCCTCGATTTGGCCTGCTGATTGTGCACGCGGGCCGGCGAGCGGGGTGCGAACCTGCGCGGCGTGCTGACTTTCCGAGGAGAGCGTCGCGGTGCGGTGCCCGGAGCGGAAGGCTCGGTCGTTGTCGGTGAAGGAGACATGGGCGCCTACTTCAGAAGGGACGCAAGAGCGTTCGACAGAGTCGTCAGAGCCGCTTTCGCGTCGGTCTTGCTGGAGAGGACGGCCTGCCCGAACTGGTACATGGCGCTGTTGCCGTCCATCTTGGACTGCGCTCCGCCGATGGTCTTGCCCCGCGTCGCGTACGACGTGCCGATGGGCTGGTACTCCTTGACCATCTTCACGTAGTTGGGACGCTTCTGGAAGGCAGGGGACTCGGCGATGGACTTGAGCACCGGAAGGCCGTTGACCAGGGCCTGATCCCAGAACTGGTGCAAGTTCTTCAACCAGTGCAGCAGCAGGGCCTCGCTGCCTTCCTGGGACGGGGTGTTCTTGTACATCATGACGTTGTTCTCGACCACCAGCGCGCCCTTGTCACCGTGCGGCCCGGCGATCGGGCTCATCACCAGGAGGTCCTTCGCCACCTCACCGCCGACGTTCTCCGCCAGACCTCCCTGTTCGTTGCCCAGGCCGTAGCGCTTCTTCGACCACTGGGCGTACGCGTTGTCGTTGGTGTAGCCCACCGATGCCGGGTCGACGATGCCCTCGCCGACGAGCTGCTTGATGAACTCGATGGCCTCGACGTTGCGGGCGTTCAGGACGTCGAGTTTGCCGTCCGCGTCGAACAGACCGCCGCCGTTGCCGATCATCATGGTCATGGGCGTCTCGTAGGCCAGGGAGTTGCCGGGACCGGCAGCAGTGGCGAAGCCGTAGACGCCGATCTTCTTGAGCGCCTTTCCGGCGGTCAGGAGTTCGTCCCAGTTGGTCGGGACCTTCGCGCCGGCCTCTTCCAGCAGGGCCTTGTTGTACCACCACACATGGGCGTCGAGCTCCCAGGGGATGGCGACGTAGCCCTTGTCCGTCTTCATCCCGTCGAGGGTTCCCGGCAGGAAGTCGTCGTAGAAGCCGTCCTTCTTCATCGTCTCGATGAGGTTGTCGGCGTACGCGATGGCGCCCTGCTCGGCGAACTGGAACGCCTGGAAACCGCCGCCCGTGCTCACTGCGGGATTGGTGCCCGAGGCGATCGCCGAGGCGAAGGTCTGGCCGAAGTTGGCCCATGCGATGCCCTGGTAGCTGGCTGAAGGCAGTCCCGTGGTCGGCTTGTACGAGGTGATGATCCTCTTGGAGACGTCGTTGTAGGCGGCCGTGCCCCAGGGCATGTCCCAGAACTTCAGCTTGCCCGAGGCGCCGGAACCGGTGCCGGAGCCGCAGGCACTGATGACCGGCACACTGGCAGCGGCGGCAGCCGCGAGCCCGAGGAATCTACGCCGGGAACAACCGGGGGAGGACGCGTTGGTGTTGGTCATGGTGCGTTCCTTGTGTGGCCGGGATGGGGAGGGTGGGTGCGGGTCTGGTCGTGGATGGGGTGGGGTCAGATCGACCTGGGCAGCTGGGCCCAGGGCAGTTCCGCGTCGCCGTATCTCGCCGCACGCAGATCACCGGAGCGGGCATGTCCTTCGAATTGCTCGAGTCGCGACAACCGGCCGCAGATCTCGCCCAGTTGCGCGGAACTGAGGTCCTCACGGACTTCCTGGTACGTGACTGTCTTGAGGAACATGCCGACCCACAGGCCGCCCGTGTACCGGGCGGCGCCACGGGTGGGCAGCACGTGGTTGGTGCCGATGAGCTTGTCGCCGTAGGGGACGCAGGTGCGTTCGCCGAGGAAGAGGGCACCGAAGTTGGTCATCGACTCCAGGGCGTCCCGCGGGTTCTCGGTGAGGATCTGCACGTGCTCGGAGGCGTACCCGTCGGCGAGCGTGAACGCTTCTTCGAGTGACTCCGCGACATGCACCTCGCCGTGGTCCTGCCAGGCCGCGGCGGCGACCTTGCCGGTCGGCATGCCGGGCAGCAGCTTCTCGATGTGCCGCAGTACCGCGTGACCGACGGTCTCCGACGTGGTGATCAGGACGCACGGGGAGTCCGGTCCGTGTTCCGCCTGGCTGAGCAGGTCGACGGCGACGGTGAAGGGGTCGGCATACTCGTCGGCGACGATCAGGGTCTCGGTCGGGCCGGCGAACAGGTCGATGCCGACCTCGCCGAACAGCTGGCGCTTGGCCTCGGCGACGTAGGCGTTGCCCGGGCCGGTGAGGATGTGGACCGGAGCGATGGTCTCGGTGCCGAGGGCGAGGGCGGCGACGGCCTGGACACCGCCGAGTACGTAGATCTCGTCCGCGCCCGCAAGATGCATGGCGGCGACGCTGATCGGCGGCGGGACGCCCTGGCTCGGCGGAGTCGTGGCGGCGACTCGGCCCACGCCCGCGACCTTCGCGGTCAGGACCGTCATGTGGGCGGAGGCGGTCAGCGGGTAGCGCCCACCCGGGACGTATGCGCCGGACGCGTCGACGGGAATGTTGCGCTGGCCGAGGAAGACCCCCTCGAGGGTCTCGACCTCGAAGTCCCGGATGGCGTCGCGCTGGGCCTGTGCGAAGCCCTGGACCTGCCGCTGGGCGAAGCGGAGGTCGTCCAGCACGGTGTTCGGCAGGGACGAGAGGTTCTTGGAGATCTCCTCCTCCGAGAGCCGGAAGGACGCGGGTGACCAGTTGTCGAACCGCGCGGAGTACCGGCGTACCGCGTCGTCGCCGTTTGCCCGGACGTCGCTGATGACAGCGGCGACCGTGTCCGCAACGGCGGGGTCGGCGTTTCCGGTGGGGAAAGCGCCTTGAGCTTGCTTGAGGGCACGCGACATAGGCCAGGAACTCCCTAGTTCCGCGATGACGATGGGCGAGGACACCACTGCCGAAAGGTCAGCTCCTGGTGAGCGGGAGGGAAGGGCTCACAGTGGGCTTGACGACGGCACCAGGATGGGTGATTTGCGCCCGGGCAAGACAGACACACTCTGTGCAGAAAGGTGGTCCGTCATTGCACGTGTTGCTCCGCCCTGTCGGCCGGTGGGCGATGGCAAGGCCAGGTGCGGGAAGGAAGAACGCGGGTCTGCGCGTTCGTTTCGGGCCGTCAGATGATCGGCGTGCGAGGGCCGGAGGCCGGCAGCGGCTGGGTGGACTCCGCGAGGTCCAGGGCCTGGAGCGCGAGGGAGAGACCGCCGCGTACCTCGGGATCGTCCACCGACCTGCCGAGCAGTGCGTTGAGCCGTTCGATGCGGTAGTAGAGCGTGCGGCGCTGGATGAACAGGGCGTCCGCCGCGCGTGATTTGTTGCCGTCCGCGGCGAGGTAGGCACGGAGCGTCGGCAGCAGGGGGTTTGTGTCGCTCGCGTCGTGGCGCAGGAGTGGGCCGAGCTCGTCGTCGACGTACCGCGTCAGCTCCGGTCCCTCGGCCAGGGCGACGAGCAGGCGCAGGACGCCGAGCCGGTCGAAGTGCAGGGCGGTCGGCTCTTCGCGGGTGGCCGCGACGGAAGCAGCCGTACGCGCCTGCCGCGCCGCGTCCGCGAGCTGGGCGGCCGGTCCACTGCGACTGACGCCGGCCCGGACCCCGCCGCGGTCGAGATGTTCGGTGAGCTGCGTCGCGGACAGCTGACCGGTCAGGCCAACGACAGCCAGGACGTACTCGCCGATGTCCGCCATGACGGCGGGAATCTTCAGCGATTTCAGCGCCGCCTCCAGCACGGCTTCCGCCACGCCGTCCGCGTCGGGCTCCTTGCCCAGTACGACCACGGCAAGGGGCCGGTCCCGCAGATCGCGACCCACCCGAAGGGCCCGGTCGACGAACTGGTCACCGGTGATGTCCCCGAGCAGCAGTCGGTTGACCAGGGAGCTCTGCCGCTGGGAAGCCCGTGCGCCGCTCTCCCGGTCACCGAGCAACGCGATGGCGATCGCGTCGGCGGCGCGATCCAGGGCGTAGGCGTGGACACCGGGCAGCCCGCCCGCGCCGTGGAAGACGTGGATCCAGCCCCACGCCTCGCCCCGCAGCACGATCATGCGCCGGGTACACCCCGGCTCGTCGTGGGACTGGACCATGGAGGACTTGTTGTGCTGGCCGCCGGGGGCGCCGGCCTGGTGGGCCATCCTGGCGTGCAGGCCCCAGTTCTTCATCAGCAGGTCCGTCCCGACCGTGCCACCGGCGTAGGCCACGACCCGGTGCTCGGTGTCCTCGAGGACCACGGGGGAGCCGACGTGATGGGCCAGCGCCTCGGCGAAGGAGACATGGCTGCGGCTGGCGAGCAGGAGCTGGATGAATTCCGCGTTGAGGCGCTCGAACGCGACGAGATCGGAGTTCCTCTCCTCCGCGATCAGCTCGTGCACCTGGGCGGATACCTCGACGAAGGGCAGTTCGTCGGCCAGACCGACAAGGGGGAAGCCGAGCTGCCTGGCCTCGTCTACCAGGGCCTTGGGCATGGTGGTGAAAGCCCGACCGCCGAGTTCGATGACGAGCGCGGCGGCACCGGCCGCACTGACCTCGCGGATGTAGCGACGCTGCTCGCTCGTGGTCCGGCCGACACCCAGGCCCGCGGTCAGCAGCAGCTCGCCGCCGGTGAGGAACTGGGCGATGTCGGGGATCTCCACCGGGTGGACCCAGCGGATCGTGTGGTCGAGGTTCTCCTCACCCGCGTAGACGCGGACGGTGGTGCGGCTGAACACCTCCAGCTGTAGTGCGGCTGCTACTGACAGAGCCATGTCTGACCTCTTTGGTGCCAAGGGTGAGAGGGAGAGAGCGGCGCCTGCGACGTGGACAGACGGCCGGACCACGAGCATCGCCGAAGACGCGCGGCCGGGGTCGACGCGGGCCGGACAGGACCGGAGACGTTGCACAAATTATGCAACGCGTCGGCGGATTCCTGCTCAGGTTGTGTCTGCGTGGGGGGACCTGGCGCCCACCAAGCTGGTGAATCGCCACCAGCAGTGAGAGGACGCACGATGAGAGCCGCCGTTGTCCGAGCCCCCTCCGGATCCTTCGAGATCGCGGACCTGCGTGACCCGCGACCGGGGCCGGGGGAGATCCTCGTACGCATCGCCGCCTGCGGTGTCTGCCACACCGACCTCCATGTGCAGGACGGCTCGGTGGCCTTCCCGTTTCCCGCCGTTCTGGGGCACGAGGTCTCAGGGACCGTCGCGGCGGTCGGTGCCGGCGTCGAGCACATCAGTGCGGGCCAGAGTGTCGTCGGCGCCTTCATCATGCCGTGCGGAACATGCGCGATGTGTGCCTCGGGCCGCGAGGAACTGTGCGAGCCGTTTTTCGCGCACAACCGTCTGAACGGGACCCTCTACGACGGCACCACGCGGCTCTTCGATGCCCACGGAGACCCGGTCTGGATGTACTCCATGGGCGGCCTCGCCGAGTACGCCGTGATGCCCGCGCTCGCCGCGGCTCCGATCCCTGCCGGGGGACATCTGAAGGACTCGGCGATCCTCGGCTGCGCCTTCCTTACTGCCTACGGCGGCCTCGTGCACGTCGGCGGACTGCAGCCGGGATCCTCCCTGGCCGTGGTGGGGGTGGGAGGCGTCGGCCTCAGCGCGGTGGCCTTGGCCAAGGCATTGGGCGCCGAACGGATCGTGGCGGTGGACGTGGCCGACGACCGGCTGCGAACCGCCCTGCACCTCGGGGCCACCGAGGTGGTCAACGCCGGGGAAGTGGATCCGGTGGAAGCCGTCCGGGACATCACCGGTGGTGGCGCCGACCTCGTGCTCGAAGCCATCGGGCAGCCCGCCACCTTCCGGCAGGCCACGGAGATGGCCGCCGACGGTGGACGCTGCGTGATGATCGGGATCGCCCCCGTCGGCAGGACCGCGGAGATCGAGATCACGCGGTTGGTCCGCCGCAAGATCCAGGTCTGCGGCTCCTTCGGCGGCCGCCCCCGCCAGGACCTGGCGCATCTCGGACAGCTCGTGGCCGACAGACTCCTCGACCCCGGGGCACTGATCAGCCGGCGCTTCCCGCTGGAGGAGGCCGGCCTGGCCTACCGAATGCTGAGCGAAGGCAAGATCGTCGGTCGCGCGCTCATCGAGGTCCAGGCCGACGTCTGACGGCCACCAAGCTGTCCACGCCTTCCCAGGAAACGACTCAGCAAAAGGACCCGCAATGGCAATGACGCTGCATCACTGGCGGAACGGCAAGGCCTTCGAAGGCACCGCCGACCGTTTCTCGGACGTGACCAACCCGGCGAGCGGCGAGGTCACCGCTCACTTGGCCCTGGCCACCGAGGACGACGTGAACGCGGTCGTGGACGCCGCGGCCGCCGCCTTCCCGAAGTGGCGGGACACCTCGCTGGCGGCACGTACGCAGATCGTGTTCCGGTTCCGCGAGCTGCTCAACGCCCGCAAGCCCGAACTGGCGGAGATCATCACGGCCGAGCACGGCAAGGTGCTGTCCGACGCCCTGGGCGAGGTGAGCCGGGGCCAGGAGGTCGTCGAGTTCGCCTGCGGCATCCCGCACCTGCTCAAGGGCGGTTTCACCGAGAACGCCTCCACTCGCGTCGATGTCCATTCCGTTCGTCAGCCGCTCGGCGTCGTCGGCATCATCTCGCCCTTCAACTTCCCGGCCATGGTCCCGCTGTGGTTCTTCCCGCTCGCCATCGCGGCCGGCAACACCGTCGTCCTCAAGCCCAGTGAGAAGGTGCCGACCGCCGCGCTGTGGCTGGCCGAGCTGTGGAAGGAGGCGGGTCTGCCCGACGGCGTCTTCAACGTCCTCAACGGCGACAGGACCGCCGTCGACGGTCTGCTGACGCACCCTGAGGTGCAGTCGGTGTCGTTCGTGGGGTCCACCCCGATCGCCCGGTACGTCTACGAGACAGCAGCCGCGCACGGCAAGCGAGTTCAGGCCCTGGGCGGAGCCAAGAACCACATGATCGTGCTTCCCGACGCCGACCTCGACCTGGCCGCCGACCAGGCGGTCAACGCCGGATACGGCTCGGCCGGTGAGCGCTGCATGGCCATCTCCGCGGTCGTGGCCGTCGGCGACATCGCCGACGAGTTGGTGCGGAAGATCGAGGAGCGCACCGTCGGGCTGCGCACCGGTGACGGGACACGCGGCTGCGACATGGGCCCGCTGATCACCGCACAGGCACAGCAGCGCGTGTCCGGCTACATCGACGCGGGCGAGACCGCCGGGGCGACCGTCGTGGTCGACGGACGCACCGTGCAGCCGGACTCCGGCGGCAAGGGATTCTTCGTCGGTCCCACCCTCTTCGACCACGTCACCACCGACATGAGCATCTACACCGACGAGATCTTCGGCCCGGTGCTCTCCGTGGTCCGGGTCGACAGCTACGACGAAGCCGTACGGCTGGTCAACGACAACCCGTACGGCAACGGCACCGCCATCTTCACCCACGACGGCGGCGCCGCACGGCAGTTCTCCAACGAGATCAAGGTCGGCATGATCGGCATCAACGTGCCGATCCCGGTTCCCATGGCCTACTACTCCTTCGGCGGCTGGAAGAACTCCCTGTTCGGCGACAGCCACGCCCATGGCACGGAAGGGGTGCACTTCTTCACCCGGGGCAAGGTCATCACCTCCCGCTGGCTCGACCCGAGCCACGGCGGGCTCAACCTGGGCTTCCCGCAGAACGCCTGACACCCTTGGGGAGGCGTCTCGGTCAGCTGTCCCGGCTCCATCGACACCCCCGGCAACCCGTACACCGACCCGGTCGGGCGGCGGGAACGCGGGGGCCTGTGGGGCTGGTGGCCGCATGCGGTGTCCCCCTGGTTCCGTCGCTTCTGCCGTCCGTCGAACGGGTCAGCGCGGCACGCGGCCTGCGCGACACCGTGCATCTCTATCTGGAGCATGCCGTGGACCAGTTCCTGCAGGCCGTCGCCCGCGGCAGCCGGCCCCACCTTCTCGATGCGGCCCACGCCCGCCGCATCGGCGCCGTTCTCGACGCCGCCGAGCGCCAACTCGCCCGGCCCGCCGAGCAACGTGCAACGGCACCCACCGCGTAGACCCACCCACGTCTCGCAGCCCCCAATAGACCCACCCCCGTCTCGCAAGAAGGTTCAGTGAGCTACGTCCCTCCCGTGCCCACTCCCAGCGATGCCCGCTCGGCGACCCGTGCCACCTATGCGGCGTTCATCGCTGCCGGGTTCGTCTTCGCCTCCTGGCTCTCCCGTATCCCGCAAATCAAGGAGCAGTTGAAGCTGGATCCGTCCGCGTTGGGCTTGGTGTTGCTGACGGGTGCCGCCGGATCCGTTCTCGGCCTGCTGCTGGCGGGCCCGGCCGTTGCGCGATTCGGCTCCCGGCGCACCGTTGCGGCGACGAGTGTCGTTGTAGGTACCGGGTTGCTGACGATCGCCGTCGGCTACCGCTTCGGAGTGATTCCGGTCGCGGCCGGCCTCTTCGTCTTCGGCTCCGGGCAAGGCGGCTGGGACGTGGCCATGAACATGCAAGGAGCGGTCGTCGAACACCGCGGTGGACGAGCCCTCCTGTCGCGGTTCCACGCGAGTTACAGCGTGGGCACTGTCGCTGGAGGGCTTGTCGGCGCCGGGGTGATTGCGCTGGGGCTCCCGCTGGCCGCACATCTCACTCTGGTTGGCGTCGGAGTGGCCGCGATCATTCCGTTCGCCGTCCGCGGCTTCATCCCCAACCCACCCTCAGCCGAAGAGACAGCCGGTCCGCTGAAGGCCTGGCGCGAACGCCGTACCCTGCTCATCGGCGTGTTCATCCTCGCCTTCGCGTTCGCGGAGGGCACGGGCAACGACTGGATCAGCGTCGCTCTCATCGACGACTACCGGGCCACACCGGCGGTCGGAGCCCTGGGGATTGTGGCCTTCCTGACGGCCATGACGGTGAGCCGCTGGTTCGGCCCGGTGCTGATCGGCCGCTTCGGACGGGTGCGTACGGTGCGGGTACTCGGCATCGTCAGCATCGCCGGTGTCGCGCTCTTCGCCGCCGACATCGCCACACCGCTGGCCTTGGCCGGCGCCCTCCTGTGGGGTGCGGGCGTCTCCCTCGGATTCCCCGTCGGACTCAGCGCCGCCGCCGACGACCCAGGTATGGCGGCGGCCCGCGTCGGCGTCTGCTCCTCCATCGCCTACACGGCCTTTCTTGCCGGGCCCTCACTCGTCGGGTTCCTCGGCCACGAACTGACCGTGGTGCGCGCGGTCACCAGCGTCGCCGTCCTGCTCGTCGTCGCCGTGGTGATCGCCGGCACGGTCCGCCCCGTGCGCGTTCCGCGATCCGCCGACCCTTCCACTGCCCCTTCGGGGGTAGCCGACCTATCTGAACCGAAGCACGAGGGAGAAGCTCACCTATGACGAACGAGCAGGCGGCGAGTGACGAACCGCAGCAGAGCCAGCACGAACCGACCGAGATCACGTACTCCGAGCAGTTCTATCCGGCACGCCCCCGCTCCCTGCGGCCGCGAGCTCGGCTGAGGCCGCAGGGACAGGCCCAGCCGCATGAACGCAACGGAGACCCGGTCGGCACCAACCCGGGCTACGTGGCCTGGTTGCGACGCCACTCCATGCTCCAGGACGCCAGGGACCTCTCAGTCCAGCTCACCGGCCAGGGCAGCATGTGGCAGAACCCCTTCGCGCGACCCAACCCCAAGACCGCCGTCAGCACCGCCCCGGTGTGGTTCACGGCGTATCCCCTCTCCCTCATCACCCGCCCCGGTCAGAGCTTCCTCGGCACGCTGGCCGACCCGGACCTGTGGCGCACCTTCGCCGAGATCGGCATCCGGGCCGTGCACACGGGGCCGGTCAAACGCGCCGGTGGCATCTCGGGCTGGGACACCACCCCGAGCGTCGATGGTCACTTCGACCGCATCAGTACGGCCATAGACGAGGCGTTCGGGACGGAGGACGACTTCCGGCGCATGTGCCAGGTGGCCGCCGACCAGGACGGCACGATCATCGACGACATCGTGCCCGGGCACACCGGCAAGGGGCCCGACTTCCGCCTCGCCGAAATGAACGTCGAGGACTACCCGGGCATTTACCACATGGTCCAGATCGCACCGGAGGACTGGCACCTGCTGCCCGAGGTGCCGCCGGGACGTGACTCGGCCAACCTCGGCACCGAGGCCGAAGGAGCACTTGAAAAGGCGGGTTACATCATCGGCCGCCTCCAGCGGGTGATCTTCCACGACCCCGGTGTCAAGGACACCAACTGGAGCGTGACGGGCCAGGTCATCGGGCCCGACGGTGTCACCCGGCGCTGGGTCTACCTGCACTACTTCAAAGAGGGACAGCCGTCCATCAACTGGCTCGACCCCACCTTCGGCGGCATGCGGCTCGTCATCGGAGACGCCCTGCACTCCATCGGCGACCTCGGCTCGGGCGCGCTGCGCCTGGATGCCAACGGCTTCCTCGGCGTCGAGAAGAGCGCCGAGGGCCTGCCGGCCTGGTCGGAGGGACACCCGCTGTCGGAGGCCGCCAACCAGTTGATCGCAAGCATGGTGCGCAAACTCGGCGGCTTCACGTTCCAGGAACTGAACCTGACCGTCGACGACATCAGGATCACTTCCGAGGCCGGCGCGGACCTGTCGTACGACTTCGTCAACCGGCCCGCGTACCACCACGCCCTGGCCACCGCGGACACCGAGTTCCTCAGGCTCACGCTCAACACCGCCCTGCAGAGCGGAGTGGCGGCGGCCAGCCTCGTTCATGCACTGCAGAACCACGACGAACTCACCTACGAACTGGTCCACTTCGCCACGCTGCACAAGGACGACCTCTTCACCTACCACGGCGTCGAGGTCACAGGCAGCCGGCTCGCCGACCACATCCGCGGCGAACTCGTGCAGACGTTGACCGGTCCCGACGCGCCCTACAACGCCGTCTTCACCACCAACGGCATCGCCTCCACGACGGCCACCGTCATCGCCGCCGCACTCGGGCACACGACGCTGGACAACCTCACCAACCAGGACGTGCGGGAGATCAAGCGGGCACACCTGCTCCTGGCGATGTTCAACGCCCTGCAACCTGGCGTGTTCTCGCTCTCCGGATGGGACCTGTGCGGGCTGTTGACCTTGGACCGTGAACTCGTGGGGACACTGCTGGCCACCGGCGACACCCGATGGATCCACCGGGCCGCGTACGACCTGATGGACTACCAGCCCGACGCGACCACCTCCAGTTCGGGCATGCCGAAGGGGCACAGCCTGTACGGCAGCCTCCCGGCCCAGCTCGCGGATCCCAACTCCTTCGCCTCACGCCTCAAACACCTGTTGCGGGTGCGCGAGGAAACGGGGATCGCCACGGCCGACCAACTCGAAATCCCGCCGGTTCCGCACCCGGCACTGCTCGCCATGGTGCACCGGATCGACGGGATCGGACGGATCCAGGCGACCGTGCTCAACTTCGGGTCCACACCTGTCTCGGGTGCCGTGGCTTCGGAGCACTTCGAACCGGGATGGAGGGCCTACGACGCCCTGACCGGCCGGGATGTCGGTGTGGTCGACGACATGCGAGCCGTCTGCGTCGATTTGCCCGGTCATGACGGACTCTGCCTGGTCTTTCAGGCCTGACCCAGGCGTGACCGTGCAGAGTGTGCAGCCCATCCGGGATTTCGTTCCCACTGTGTGTCTGTGGCGCGGCGGCGCGAGACGGCGAGACTGACCGTCGAGAGCGATACCCGCGCTACCTGGCAGCGCGGAGCGCCGCCCATTCCCCCGTCTTTTTCACCCCCCGCGAGGAGACCCAGCCGTGCCCGTCGTACTCAAGTCCGCGACGTCCAAGAGCAGTGCGCGCAGCAGTCGTCCCGATGTCGTAGACACGGTGGCCGAGGTCATCGCCGGCGTACGTGCCCATGGTGACGAGGCGGTCCGTCGGTACTCGACGAAGTTCGACGCGTGGGACAGGGCCTCGTATCGGCTTGGCCCGGACGAGATCAGGTCGATCGTCTCCGGAGTCCCTGCGAGCGTTCTCGACGACCTGCGGCTCGTGCAGCGGCAGGTGCAGAACTTCGCCCAGGCGCAGCGCGACTCCGTGCACGATTTCGAGATCGAGACCCTTCCGGGCGTCTTCCTCGGGCAGCGCAACATTCCGGTGACCGCGGCCGGCGCCTACGTCCCCGGCGGCCGGTATCCGCTGACGGCGTCGGCGCACATGACCATCGTCACGGCCAAGGTCGCCGGTGTGGAGCGGGTCGCCGCCACGACTCCGCCCAACGAGGGGGCGCCGCCGCCCGTCAGCGTCGCCGCCATGCACCTGGCCGGCGCTGAGGAGATCTACGTACTCGGCGGTGTGCAGGCCGCGGCCGCCCTCGCCCTGGGCACCGAGACGATCGACCCGGTCAACATGCTGGCCGGCCCCGGCAACGCGTACGTGGCCGAAGCCAAGCGACAGCTCTTCGGCGAGGTCGGCATCGACCTCTTCGCCGGCCCGACCGAGGTGCTGATCGTCGCCGACGAGACCGCGGACCCGTTCACCATCGCCGTGGACCTGCTCAGCCAGGCGGAGCACGGGCCCGACTCCCCGGCCGTGCTCATCACCACGTCGCGTGAAGTCGGCTTGCGTGCCATCGAGTTCGTCGACGCGCTGCTGCCCGGTCTGCCGACCGGCAAGGTCGCCGGAGCGGCCTGGCGCGACCACGGCGAGGTCCTCCTGGTGGAGAACCAGGAGGAGGCGTTCGCCCTGGCCGACACCTACGCGAGCGAGCACGTGCAGATCTTCACCGCCGAGCCGCGCGACGCGCTCACCGGCATGCGGGACTACGGGGCGCTGTTCCTCGGACAGGACACATGCGTCGCCTACGGCGACAAGGTCATCGGTACCAACCACGTGCTGCCGACGCTGGGCGCCGCCAGGTACACCGGCGGTCTGTGGGTCGGCAAGTACCTCAAGACCGTCACCTACCAGGAGATCCGCGACAAGGACAGCAGCGCCATGCTCGGCGAGATCTGCGGCCGGGTCTCCCGGCTGGAGAACTTCGAGGGACACGCCCGCTCCGGCGATCTGCGTGCCGCGCGCCACGGTGGGGCGAGCCTGCCGTGGACCGACCGCGACGTACGCCTCGGCGACGCGAGGCCGTAGCCGTGTCCGCCTTCGCCTCAGCCGCCCGGAGGAGCGGTGGTCGCCCGCACGACCAACTCGGTCGGCAGGACGATCTCCCGCGGCGCCTCGCCCTCGATGACGTTCAGCAGCAGGCGAGCCGCCTGCCGGCCCTTGTCGACCAGGGGCTGCCGTACGGTGGACAGTTCGGCCGCGGCCGCGGTCGGCAGGTCGTCGAATCCGATGACCGACAGATCCTGCGGGATGCGCAGGCCGCGTCGGCCGGCGGCACCGATCGTGGCGAGGGCCAGGACGTCGGTGGCGGCGAGAACGGCGGTCATGGGCTGCCCCAGGTCGAGCAGGGACTCGGCGGCCGCCTGCGAGGCCACCTCGTGGAAACCGCCCGCCTCGATGATGGTCGCCGAGCTCCAGGGGATGCCTGCGGAGCGGAAGGCGGCCGCGTAACCCGCCAGCCGCTCCTTCATCACCAGGTCGCGAGCCTGCCGCCGTCTGGCCGGAGTGACGGGACCGCTGTGGCCGTCCGGCAGGAGCCGGTCGACCAGGATGCCGACCGAGCGGTGCCCGAGCGACAGCACGTGCGACGCCGCCTCCCGCGCGGCCTCCCGGTCGCGGATGCCGACCCGGGGGAGCCCGCCTGGATTCGGGCCGTCGATGATCACGACTGGCAGCTGCCTGCGCAGGACGGTCTCCACCGCGGGATGCCCTTCGGGCATCGCATAGGCGAGGAACCCGTCCACCAGACCGCGCAGCAGTACCCCCGAACCCTGCGCCATCCGGTCCGACTCCAGCGGGCAGGGGAGCAGGGTCAGGGCCACCTCGGAGAGCTCCCCGACCTCGGCGATGCCTTTGAGAAGGGCGGCGGTGGCCGGATCGTCGAAGGCGTAGGGCAGCGAGTCGGTGATCATCAAGCCGAGGGCGCCGACCTGGCCCGTACGCAGGCTGCGGCCGGTGGCGTGCGGTCCGATGTAGCCGAGCTCCTCGGCGACCTGGAAGATGCGCTCACGCTGCGCTTCGGAGAGCTTGCCCGGCCGGTTGTAGGCGTACGAGACCGCCGCCTGGGACACCCCCGCTGCCTGGGCGATGTCGCGCATCGTGACCACCAGTGCTTCATCCCCTCTCCCGGACGGCCCTCCACCTTAGCCGTTGACACCCCAGGTGAGGCTGTTAGCCTCGTGATTGGTTAATCGAATAACCAGAATCGATTAACCAGAACCTTTCGCAAGCACCGGATCTCAGCGAGGGACGAAGCCCCGTGATCGCAAAACCAACCCTTTCCAATGACGGCCCGACGAGGTCGCGCTACGACTTCGTAATCGTGGGTTCCGGTATGGGCGGTGCCACGATGGCGTACGCCTTGAAGGACTCCGGTGCCAGCGTGCTGCTGATCGAGCGCGGTGATTTCCTGCCGCAGGAGAAGCAGAACTGGGACGCCGAAGCGATTTTCGTGAAGCACCGGTACCAGAACGCCGAGCAGTGGTACGACCCGCAGGGGAAGGCCTTCACTCCCGGCAACTACTACTACGTCGGCGGCAATACCAAGCTGTACGGCTCGTCTCTGGTGCGTTTCCGCCGCGAGGACTTCCGGGCGACGCAGCACGCGGACGGCACCTCTCCCGCGTGGCCTTTCCAGTACGACGACCTGTGGCCGTACTACCTGCGCGCAGAGCAGCTCTACCGGGTGCACGGCGACCAGTTCGACGACCCGACGCTGGAGCGCGCCGAGCCCTTCCCGTATCCGGCCATCGGTCACGAGCCTCCCGTCCAGGAGGCGGCCGACGCGATGAAGCGCATGGGCTTCACGCCCTCGAACATTCCGCTCGGCATCGATCTGCGCGACGGTGGCGGCTGTATCCGCTGTGCCACCTGCGACGGGTTTCCCTGCCGTGTGCTGGCGAAGTCCGACGCGGACGTCCGCTGTGTCCGCCCCGCCCTGGAGTCCGGTTCCGTGGAGCTGTTGACCAACGCGTATGTCGCCCGCGTACGGACGGACGCGACCGGGACCCGCGCGACCGGCGTGGACGTCACCCACAGCTCCACGTCGACCAGCATCGACGCCGGAACCGTCATCGTCTCCTGCGGAGCCGTCAACTCGGCTGCCCTGCTGCTGCGTTCGGCCACGGACCAGCACCCGACGGGCCTCGGCAACTCCTCCGGAACCGTCGGCCGGCACTACATGGTCCACAACAACACGGTGATGGTGGCCATCCACCCGACCCGGAAGAACACCGCCGAGTTCCAGAAGACCCTGTACTTCAACGACTTCTACACCAAGGGCACCGCGGACCACCCCTATCCGCTGGGCCATGTGCAGCTCATCGGCAAGCTCCAGGCGGAGATGCTGGTCGGCCAGCGCCCCGCCACCCCCAAGTGGGCCCTGCGCTATGCCGCGCACCGCAGCATGGACTGGTGGCTGTTCACCGAGGACATGCCGGATCCCGAGAACCGGGTCTCGCTGACGCCCAAGGGTGACATCCAGATCCGCTGGGTTCCCAACAACGTCCGTGCGCACGAGGTCCTCGTCCGCGAGACCCGCAAGCTCCTGCGCGGTATGGGATACCCCCTGGTCTTCAGCCAGACCACCGGCATCGAGGTGAACTCCCACCAGGCCGGCACCGTCCGGGCCGGCACCGACCCGGCGACCTCCGCCCTCGACGCCAACTGCCGCTCCCACGACGTCGACAACCTCTACGTCGTCGACTCCGCCTTCTTCCCCTCGCTGCCGGTGATGAACCCGGCCCTGACGATCGCCGCGAACGCCCTGCGGGTCGCGGATCACCTCACCGGTACCACCGCCGAAACCGCCCCCGCCCAGCACACGACAAAGAGGTAGCCATGCCCCAGTACAGCGGCGGTCAGATCGTCGTCGACTTCCTCATCCGCGAAGGCGTCGAGAAGGTCTTCGCCATCCCCGGACACGGCAACACCGCACTCCTCGACGCGTTCGTCGACCGCGCCGACGAGATCGAGGTGGTCCCGGCCATGCACGAACAGGGCGCCGCCCACATGGCGGACGGCTACTACCGTGCCACTGGCAAGATCGCCGTGTGCTGTACGTCCATCGGCCCGGGTGCGACCAATACGCTCACCGGTCTGACCACGGCCTTCGCCGACTCCCAGCCCTTCCTGCTGATCACCGGCGCGGTCCATACCTACATGGAGAACCGCGGCGTTCTGCAGGAGATCGACCGGCCGCACGGCAACAACTTCCCGCGCATGGCCGAACCGGTCGTCAAGCGCTGGTGGCAGCCGAACCGGGTCGACCAGTTGCCGACCGTGCTGGCGCAGGCGTTCAACACGATGCACGAGGGGCGGCGCGGACCGGTCCTGCTCGACATACCGCAGGACTTGCAGGCCGAGTACGGCGAGTACGAGCCGGAGGTGACGCAGCGGCGGCGCGCGCACGGCCGTACGGGAGGCGACTTGGAGCGGATCGCCGAGGCGGCCCGGCTGCTTGCGGGTGCCAAGCGTCCCGTCATTCTGGCGGGCGGCGGCGTGATCGCCTCCGAGGCGGGCGAGGAACTGCTGGCCGTTGCCGAGCGGCTCGGCGCCCCGGTGACCCACTCCTTCATGGGCAAGGGCGCTTTCCCCGCCGATCACGACCTGTACGCCTGGCCCTGCGGAGACATGGGCTCGATTCCCGGCAACGGCGTCACGCGCACCGCCGACGTGATCCTCGCGGTCGGCTGCCGTTTCAGCGACCGGATCACCTCCTCGTACAAGCGCGGTGTCACCTTCAACATCCCCGACACCAAGCTGGTGCAGATCGACATCGACGGCTTCGAGATCGGCCGCAACTACCCGGCCGAGGTCGGCATCGTGGGTGACGCCAAGTCGTGCCTGACGTCCCTGCTGGGCGAGTTGGGGAAGCTGGGCGAGGCTCCCGACTGGCGTTCGTCCGCCTACTTCGCCGAACTGCAGGATCTCAAGGCGCAGTGGGACGAGTACCTGCGCCCCATGCGGACCACCGACTACCTGCCGATGACCAACTCCCGCGCCATGGTGGAGATCCGCACGGCTCTCCCGCGCGACGGCATCCTCGTCACCGACTCCAGCAACCCCGCCAACCAGGCCTTCAACGAGTTCCCCGTCTACGGGCCCCGCACCAACATCGTGGCCGGCGGCATGTCCGGCATCGGCTTCGGCCTGCCCGCGGCGATCGGTGCGCAGGTCGGCGCCGGCGACAAGCCCGTCCTGGCGATGGTCGGCGACGGCAGCTTCCTGCAGACCGGCACCGAACTGGCCACCGCCGCCATGCTCGAACTGCCGCTCGTCGTGGTCGTGCTGAACAACGGCGGCTGGGAGGCGATCAAGGACCTGCAGATCAACCTCTTCGGACGCGAGCGCCAGATCGTCAGCGGCTGGACCACGAAGGACGGCAAGCCGTACTTCGCGAACATCACCGAGTTCGCCCGCTCCCTGGGCTGCACGGCAGAGCGTGTCGAGGACCCCTCACTGCTCGCTGACGCCGTACGCCGTGCCTTCGAGACACCCGGCCCCGTGGTCATCGAGGCCATGAGCGCCCACGAGCTGCCGTGGACCGAGATGCACCCGACCGGCTGGTGGGACATCACCGTCCCCGCTTACCACGGCCAAACCCGGGACCAATACGTCCAGGGCCGCGGCTTCTAGGCAGAGAGAGGTTCACACGGCATGGGCAACATCAAACTCGGGCTGAACCTGGAATTCGCGCGATTCGAGAATGGCTCCTTCGAGTGGGCCATGGATCACGCGGCCGAGATCGGCTACAAGTACGTCGAGCCGATGGTCCACTGGGGCCGCGAACTTCTCAGCGCCGCCGGGTACTTCCACAGCATCTCGATGCTCGACGACCCCCTGCGCCTGAAGAACGCGGCGGAGAGTCGGGGCCTGAGCATCTCGTCGCTGTCGAGCCATGCGCCGCTCGCCAAGCCCGAGGTCAGCGTCGAGTACCTGCGGCAGTCCATCCGGTATGCCGCCGAGTGCGGCGCACCGATGATCATGGTGGATGACGGTCCGCTGCCCTCCTGGACGACCGAGGAGGAGAACTACACCCTCATGCGGTACACGCTCCAGGAGGCCGCCCTGGTCGCGGAACCGCGCGGCATCGCCATCGCGATCGAGACCCACGGCGAGTACACGGCCACCCCCGAGCGGCTCGAACGCCTCATGGGCCTCATCGACAGCCCGGCGCTGACCATCAACCTCGACACCGGCAACAGCTACCTCAGCGGCAACGACCCGCACGCCTGGCTGGAGTCGATCGTCGACCGGGTCACCCACCTGCACGCCAAGGACATCGCGCACGAGGACGCCGCCCGCTATCGCGGCAAGGTCCGCGGCATGCTCGGCTGCACCTGCGGCGAAGGCGTCATCGACTGGGAGCGCATCGTCCGCACGCTCGCCAGGGCCGACCACGACGTCGTGCTCTCGGTGGAGTGCGGCTCCCTGGAAGCGGCCACCAAGAGCTACGCCTACCTCAGCGAACTGATCGGAGAGCACGCAGCATGACCGACGCCGAGCGCATACGGGCCGTCGAGGCCGCCCTCGCCCGACTCGACCTCGATACCAAGGCACGGCTGCTCGCCGGCCACGACGAATGGGCCCTGCCGGACCTGCCCCGGATCGGGCTGCGGCCGATGGTCTTCTCCGACGGCCCGATCGGCGTGCGCGGAGTGCGCTGGACGCCCGAGGACCCGTCGATCGCTCTGCCCAGCGGCACCGCGCTGGCTGCCTCCTGGGACCCCGAACTCGCCCGGCGAGTCGGCCGGTTGCTGGCACAGGAGGCGCGCCGCAAGGGCGTGCATGTCGTGCTCGGTCCGACGATCAACCTGCACCGGTCCCCGCTGGGCGGGCGGCACTTCGAGGCGTTCAGTGAAGATCCGTATCTCACCGGTGTCCTGGCCGCCGCCTACGTCGCGGGAGTGCAGGACGGCGGTGTGGGCACCACCGCCAAGCACTTCGTCGCCAACGAGGCCGAGACTGCCCGCTACTCGGTGAACAACATCGTGAGCCCGCGCGCCCTGCGCGAGCTGTACCTCGCCCCTTTCGAGACGGTCGTCGAGAAGGCCCACCCCTGGGGCATCATGTCCGCGTACAACGCGGTCAACGGCCCCACCATGACCGAGCACCACCACCTGCAGAACGAGGTCCTGCGCGGCGAGTGGGGCTTCGACGGCTGTGTCGTCTCGGACTGGATGGCCGCTCGCGACACCGTCGGCGCGATCACCGGCGGCATGGACGTGGCCATGCCCGGCCCGCAGACGGTGTACGGCGACCCGCTGGCCCGGGCCGTGCGCGAGGGCCTCGTGAAGGAGTCCCTGATCGACGACGCCGTTCGGCGTGTGCTGCTGCTCGCGGCCCGGGTCGGACTCCTGGAGGGCGCGCCCCCGGCCGTCCCCGAGCCGCCCATGCCGATCGACGGCACTGCACTCGCCCGGGAGGTCGCACACCGAGGCTTCGTCCTGCTGCGCAACGAGAACGCGGCGCTGCCCCTCGACGCCCCGGCACTGCGGGACATCGCGCTCATCGGCAGCGCGGCACGGGACGCCCGCGTGATGGGCGGCGGCGCGGCCCAGGTCTTCCCCGAGCGAGTGGTCTCCCCGCTGGACGGGCTGCGCGAGGCCCTGCCGGACGACATCAGCCTGACCTACCGCCTCGGCACCCGGCTCACCGACGAACTCGACCTCGCCGCCGAGGGCTTCACCCTGCGCGCCATCGTGCGCGACGCCGAGGAACATGTGCTCGGCGCGATCGCCCTGCCCACAGCCGAGGTGCAGTGGTCCGGCACCGACATGCCCGAGGGGGTGTCGTACGAGACGCTGCACAGCGTGGAGACGGTGGGTACCTTCACGCCTCGCAAGAGCGGTGCGCACACCTTCGGCTTCAAGGGGCTGGGACACCTCCGCGTGATCGTGAACGGCCAGGTCCTCTACGACGGTGAGACCGATGCGCCGGAGACGGACGATCCGCTTGCCGCCTACTTCACCTCCCCGGTCCCCTGCGGAACGCTCGACCTCACCGCCGGACAACCGGTCGAGGTCAGCCTGTTCCACATCGCCCCGAAGCCGGAAGAGGCCCACAACCAGGCGGTCGTCTTCTCGCTCATGTACCGCGAACCGGAGCGCGACGCCGACGAACTGATCGAGGAGGCGGTTGCGGCCGCCGAGGCCGCCGACGTCGCTGTGGTGGTCGTGGCGACCACCGAGACCGTGGAGAGCGAAGGCGCCGATCGCACCTCGCTCAAGCTGCCCGGCCGCCAGGACGAACTCGTCTCCCGCGTCGCCGCCGCCAACCCCCGCACCATCGTGGTCGTCAATGCCGGCGCCCCGGTGGAGCTGCCCTGGCGGGATGAAGCGGCCGCCGTACTGATCACCTGGTTCCCCGGGCAGGAGGCGGGCACCGCACTCGCCGACGTCCTGCTCGGCATCGAGGAACCGGGCGGTCGTCTCCCCACCACCTGGCCCGTGCGCCTGGAGGACGCGCCGGTGACGCAGGTGGTCCCCGAGAACGGCACGTTGCACTACGACGAAGGCGTCTTCATCGGCTACCGCGCCTGGCAGCGGGCCGGCATCGCCCCCGCCTATCCTTTCGGCCACGGCCTGGGCTACACCGACTGGTCCTACGAAAGGCTGGACCTGGCGGGTCGCACCCTCACGGTCCGGCTGCGCAACACCGGCTCACGTCCGGGGCGCGAAGTCGTCCAAATCTACGTCACTCCGGCCGATCGCCGCGTCGAGCGGCCGCTGCGCTGGCTCGCAGGCTTCGCCACCGTCGAAGCGGCAGCCGGCGAGAGCGTCGAGGCGACGATCGATCTGCCCGACCGAACCTTCCAGATCTGGGACGAAGCCGCCGAGCAATGGACGACGGTGCCGGGCGCTTACACCGTCGAGGCCAGCCGCAGTATCACCTCGCCGCAGATCAGCACCACCGTCGCGATCGCATCTGCTTGACCCGAGCGGCGCGCCACCGACCGGCCCGGGCCGGAGCCTGGCGACGGCCGCGGGTAGCCATCGCCTCCCTGCGGCCAACGCGCGCCTTCCTCAACCCACCACGCAAAACAAGGACATCATGAGTCAACACACAGTCGACCAGTCCCAGATCACCGACCCCGCGACCGCGAACCAGCCCGAGTGGTGGCGGGCCGCGGTGATCTACCAGGTCTACCCGCGCAGCTTCGCCGACGGCAACGGCGACGGGATGGGAGACCTCGAAGGCATCCGCACCCGGTTGCCTCACCTCAAGGAGCTCGGCGTCGACGCCGTATGGCTCAGCCCGTTCTACGAATCGCCGCAGGCGGACGCGGGCTACGACGTCGCCGACTACCGGGCCGTCGCCCCCATGTTCGGCGACCTTCGCGATGCCGATGCCCTCATCCGCGACGCCCACACGCTCGGGCTGCGCATCATCGTCGACGTCGTCCCCAACCACGTATCCGACCAGCACGCGTGGTTCCAGAAGGCGGTCCAGGAAGGACCGGGCTCCCCGCTGCGCAAGCGATTCCACTTCCACCCCGGCAAGGGCGAGAACGGCGAACTGCCCCCCAACGACTGGGAGTCCATATTCGGCGGCCCGGCCTGGACACAGGTCGAGGACGGGGAGTGGTACCTCCACCTGTTCGCCCCCGAGCAGCCCGACCTCAACTGGGAACATCCCGCCGTCGACGAAGAGTTCCGCGCCATCCTCCGCTTCTGGCTCGACATGGGCGTCGACGGCTTCCGCGTCGATGTCGCCCACGGCCTGGTAAAGGCGGCCGGACTCCCGGACATCGGCACGGCCGACCAGCTGAAGCTGCTCGGCAACGACACGATGCCGTTCTTCGACCAGGACGGAGTACACGAGATCTACCGAGGCTGGCGGAAGGTCCTCGAAGAATACGGAGACGACCGTGTCTTCGTTGCCGAGGCGTGGACGCCGACCTTGGAGCGCACCGCCCTCTACGTACGGCACGATGAACTCCACCAGGCCTTCAACTTCCACTACCTGAGCGCCTACTGGGACGCCGAGGAGCTGCGCTACGTCATCGACAGCTCCCTCGACGCCATGCGCCCCGTCGACGCTCCCACGACCTGGGTGCTGTCCAACCACGACGTCACCCGGCATACCACCCGCTTCGCGAACCCGCCCGGCCTCGGTACCCAGATCGGCACCGCGGGTGACGTGGAACTCGGTCTGCGCCGCGCCCGTGCGGCGACGCTGCTGATGCTGGCGCTGCCCGGCTCCGCCTACCTGTGGCAGGGCGAGGAACTCGGTCTGCCAGACGTCGTCTCTCTGCCGGACGAGGTACGCCAGGACCCGTCGTTCGGCCGTGCGCGTGGCCAGGACGGGTTCCGTGACGGCTGCCGGGTGCCCATGCCCTGGACCGTCAGCGGGCCGTCGTACGGATTCGGCTCGGGAGGTTCCTGGCTGCCCCAACCCGCGGACTGGGGCCGGTTGAGCGTTGAGGCACAGTCCGGCAAACCCGGATCCACGCTTGAGCTGTATCAAATGGCTCTGGCCGTCCGGCGCCAGCACTCTGCGCTCGGGGCGGGGAAATGCGTTGAGTGGCTTGACGCGGCGGCCGGTGTGCTTGCCTTCAGCCGGACTGCCGAGGACGGTCGACGCTTTGTGTGCACCTCAAACACGACGCAGGAACCTGTGCGCATAACCGTGCACGGTCAGATGCTGTTGGCGAGTGTCACGGACGGGATCCACGTAACGGAAAGCCATGCGGTGCTGCCGGGGGACAGCACCGTCTGGTGGACCGAGTGACCATATCTCCACCACGCGCCGACTCACCGGCAGCACCACCGCGGAGGGTCGGTCGCCGCCTTGGAGGACCTGCTGGTCGGCCGGTCTCAACACGGTTGCGGTGGCGCGCGGTTCGCTCGGCGTCGATGCGATGCCTGGTCGGAGGCCTTCGATCGACCGGCCGGAAACCTTCACTCGCGCGATCGGCAAGAAAGATTCCTGGGTGAGGCGGGCGCCGGAACGCCCGCAGGGAGGACACCAGCCGGCACATGAGCCAACATGACGACATCGGGTGGCAGTCGGGTTCCATCGAAGACGTGGTCCCGGGGGCGGCGGTGACCGAGCCGACGGCACGGGACTCCGCACTCCGACTGGTCCTGGCCTCGCCCCTGTACCGCGGTGCAACCATTGCCCTGTTTCTGGCGGGGCTGGGGCAGTCTGCGGCCGCGCCGCAGATCGCCCTGTTCCTGACCAAGGAGCTGGGCGGCTCGCTGACCGTCGCCGGCCTGTTCTACCTCACCAGTCTGACCGCGCCGGTGGCCGGATACCTGGTCGGTGCGCGGTCGGACCGCACCGGGGGACGGCTGGGGCTGGCTCGCGTGTGCGCTGTCGCGGGCTTCCTGGGCTGGGCGGGCATTGCATGCGCGACACAGCTGTGGATGCCCTTCGCCATCAGCGCCGTCGTCCTCGGCTTCGCCGGTGCAGCCGCCTCCCAGATCTTCGCCGCCATCCACGACGAACTGAGCGTCCGCCCCAGCGTGGTCGGCGACGGGGTGGTCTCCATCGTGCGCATGGCGCTGACCGCCGGCTGGATTGTCGGACCGCCCGCCGGAGCCATCCTCGCGGCCCGCTTTGGACTGCGGCCCATGCTGTTCGCCACCGCACTGTGCACCCTCGTGCAGCTCGTCCCGCTGAGCGGGCTCCGGACGCCGTCGAAACCGGCGCCCGCGAACCCGTCGCTGAAGATGGTGCGGCCGGATGCCCCCCTTCGGACGGGGATGCGGACGATGCGACCGCTGCTGCTGTTCACGGCGCTGTATGTGTTCGTGTACGCCGGCGAGCCAGTCAAATACGCATACCTGCCGATCTATATGACCGAGCGCCTGAACCTCCGCTCCGGGATCGAAGGCGCGATCATCGGCATCCAGCCGCTGGTGGAACTGGTGCTGATGCCGTTGGCTGTCCTTGCCGCCCGAAGGATCGGGATGATGCGGCTCATGGTTGTCGCGGCCGGTTTTGGCGTTGCCGCCAACGTCTGCTTCGCCACCACCGGCAGCGCGACCGGACTCTTCGCCGGGCAGATCCTCATGGGCGGGGTGTGGGGGGTCTTCGCGGCGCTCGGGATCATCATGGCCCAGCGCCTTCTCCCCAGCGCCGTGGCCACCGCTTCCGCGATCTTCATGAGCTCCACCGCGCTCAGCTCCGCGCTGGGAGGGTCCGTTGGAGGGCTGGGGGTGGCGGCGGTCGGCCTGCCTCACGTCTTCGTCGTACCGGCCACGTTCGCGCTCATCGCCGTCATCGGGCTCTCTCTGCTGGACCGGTCCACCAGAAAGGCGCAGGCATATTCCTCGGGTCCGCCGGCTGATCCGAGCCGGGGGTGATCCGGAGTGTCGGCTTCAGTGGGCGCGAAAATCGTCTCCCAGCGTCCTCGCGAGGAAGGCGTCCGTGACTTCATCTTTCGAGCGCGCAGGCGTGGAGGAGAGCACGGCAGTCTTGCACCTCCCGGTCTGCAGCGAGGACGGTGGGGCAGGTCATGATGTCACCCGATCGTGCAGCAGACCCTCACGCCAGGAGAACACGGGCGAATACTGCAATTTTCGAATACCGACACTCCGCCAGTGGCATGTCGACACGGTGGACTCGGCGATCGTGGGCTCCCCTGGAGACCGCGGCCGTCGTACGCGCGGCCATCGACCGGATGGTGCAGGACGACACAGTGCCTGCCGACGAACCGTGGCGGGCGCTGGAAGTTCTGGCGGCGCCGGTCACCCCGGCTGCCACCCGCTCGTAGCATCGGTCGAATGGCGGCAAGAGCTGGGGGCGGAGTGAGGTCACCGGCGGGAGTGCTACGTCTTCCATCTGACGACGTCGACGAGGCACGACGATCCGGCAAGCGATCCGTGGCAGCAACAACCCACCGCGACGATCTCACTCACGGAGAGCTATACCTATTTCCTTTCGCACAGTTAGCGGTCGAGAGGCGTGGTCCGGGCAGCATCCACGGACCTCATCTTGGCGAAGACCGCGTCGAAGGTCAGGCCACCGATGAATGCCACTGGCAGCACGAAGAAGATGAGTCTGCGCGCGCCTTCTCCATCGAGGATGTCGGGAGTGGCGACCAGCTGCGCTGCGACGAAGAGTAGAAAGGTCATTGTTCCGGCTACGGCTCCCAGGACCGTGGTACGCAGCCAATTGCACTCGTCGTCGAAGGTATTTCGGACGATGGCACCGCAGGCGGCCGCAAGAACGGGCGTCACCACGAGCATGGCGATACTGCCGGCCGTCTTGGGCTGCGTGACGTAGGACAGCGGTATGACGGCGAGGGCCAGCACCATCAGCGCCAAGCCGATCAGCAGACTCACCGCCGTGCGCCGGCTCGCGTGACGTCGGCTACGTGCGAGCGCCTCACGCTCATCGAGTTGTCGGCGATGCTGCTCCACGAGCGAGGCGACTATGTCCGCCGCAGAGCCAGGACGCCACCGGGTAGCCAGGAGAGCCACGTCATCCTCATTCGCGAAGCAGCGTTCCTTGGAGAAGCAGCGCCAGATCTTCTCGGCAGCTCCCCCGAAGGTCGCCACCGGCGCCAGTGCAATACGGCGCGACAGGGCGAGCATGCCCGCGGCGAAGGCTCCCCTCCCGCCGCCGATGATCAGGACTCCATCGACGATGAGCAGGGAACCGTAGTAGCCAACCTCCCAGTCGGCTGCCGCCTCCGGGTGGACGCTGAAAACCTGACCGAACTCCTCCATCTCCGGGAAGTCGCCATCCTCGCCATAGCGGCTGTACACGTGGATCGAGCCCGATCGGGCCTCGCCTGAAGCGACGTAGCCATGGACGACCGACGCCTCGATGAAGGCGGCTCGCGCCGAATACACGGCGATCGAGCAGCCCTGGGTGGCGAGTTCGTGACCCAGTTCCTCAGCGGCGACAACTGCGCACGCATGTTCGCGTACCGATGGTTCATACGACCGCCCGGAATTGGCACTTCCGATAACAGCGACCAAAGGTCCCACACGGCCTCCAGGTGTCCCGTACGCTACACCTCAGAGCGTGACCCACCCCATGTCTGCAACGACACAAGGTGGGAAAATCGCCCATCGCTACATACCCCGGCTTCGCCGTTTTCAGTCACCGAGAAGGACCGGAAATATCGTGGGCGAACGTCCCGTTCGTATCGCAGTCTTCTATGCACGCCCGAATGAGCGCCACCGGGAAAAATTCCACGAGGCCATTGCAGATATCGTGCGGCATGGCGTTCAATATTTCGACGACCGTGACATCGCGCCAGGGCAATCGTGGAAGCAACATATTTTCGATAATCTGGACAGTGCAGACATCGTCGTCCTGCTGCTCACCCCGGAGTTCGTAGCCTCCCGCTTCTGCATAGAGGAGGAGGTGCCGCGCGCACTGAAGCGTCACGCCATGGGTGCATGCAGGATTTTTCCGGTAAAGGTGGCTTCGTTCTACTTGGTAGACGAATCGCCTCTCCGAGAAATTCAGTGGTTTCCATCCGAAAAACCTGTGGCGGAGCGAGGGCAAGCCGCAGGGAAGGCATGGGTGGAGGTGGCAAAAGAGCTACATCGAACTATTAAGAGGATCAAGAGTGAAGAGCAGGATGGGAATATTCGCGGCGCGCCGGATGGCATACCAAGCCCTAGAGGCGCTAAATACGGGCCCGCGCCTGCTGTACGGTCAGACTCCGACAACAGTAATTCCTCAGGAACACAGAATGCTTCTACGCTGTTTTCTGTCATCGGCTTCATGATTCTGTTGATCATGTTAGTCATTTTTCTCAGCTCCATGCCTAAATCCGGGGTTGGGGGTGACCTTGACTATTCCGGTGAGTCGTGTGTGATTGGGGGGCAGTATGTGGAATGTCCTTCGTACGTTTCTGGCGCCTTGGACTCAAGCCACGGAGAGTGAAGGCGGCAGTCGGAGTCACTGAGGTTTTCTCAACGGTGATCACTTCCATATTCCGTTGAGGACAAGAGCGGCGCGGGCAATGAGCGTTTTCCAACCTCACGTTGACGCGTGGTGAAGGGTGAGGACGGCCTTCACCATGTCGGTGATCCGGTTGGTGCTGCAGCGGAGCTTTTGCAGAAGACGCCAGCCCTTGAGCGTGGCCATGGCCCGTTCGCCGACGCATCGGATCTTGGCGTGACTGGTGTTGTGGTGGCGCTTCCACCTCTTCAGACGGCGGCCGCGGAACGGGCCCGAACAGGCTCGCCGGCGCCTTGATACGCCTTGCCCGCCCAGTACTTCAGACTCGCCTCGGCGAGCGCGTCGCTGATCCCGTGGTGTCGGGCAGCAGTGAGGTCGTGGGTCGATCCGGGCAGGGCGGGCGAGGCCCAGAGCAGGCGTCCGAACGGATCGGTGAGGACCTGGACGTTCATGCCGTGGCGTTTGTGTTTCCCGGAGTAGTACGGGGTGTCCGCAGCGATCCGGTCGATCGGCAGCAGCGTGCCGGTCCAGGATCACGAACGCCTTCTCGCGGATCGTCCGCATCGCCTCACCGACGCCGTCGCCGCCCTCGACCTCACGCTCACCGCGGACGAGATCGCCGCACTGGAAGACCCCTACACCCCGCGCCTGCCCACCTTCTTCTGATCCGGCCCAACCACTGCCGGGTCCGCAGCTCGGGGCCGCCGTCGAGCGCCCAGCGTCGTCGCCGACCCCAGACCTGGCACGAGGGCGTGCAGGTCACCTCGGCAGCCAGGAGACGGAGGCGAAGCGCAGGGCGGCCGACAATGAGTACTACGGGCGGATTCGCGAAGAGATCGCGAAGTGGAAGGCCGCGGCGCTGAAGCACCGGATCACGGCCGCGCAGACGGCGCCTCCGCAGGCAATGGCAGGGGCGTGAGCGTCTGCCGGCAGTGCCAGCGCGGTCAGCAGGGCTGCTCCTGCTGTGGCGGCGAGTTGCGCCGACGACGAGGTCGGTGCCGATGGGCAGCATCCGCCGGGCGCGGTCGGCGTCACGGACAAGGGCCCGCGGGGTGAGCCCTGCCTCCTGTGCCGCGGCGACGGCCGCTCGGCCGATGCTGCCGGTCGCGCCGACGATCAGGACACTGGAAATGGTCCTGTCTCGTTCCGATCCATAGTCGTCCTCCCTCAGGCGGAGGGAAGCCCGGTGCGCCGAATCCATGTCTCGATCTCGGCACCGGCGTCCTTGACCTCCTCGCCGCGTACCGCGAGGCCCTCCCCGATGGTCGCGCCGGAGCAGGTCGCCTTGTAGTCGCGTTCGGTGGTGCCGAGACCGCTCATGGCATACGTGGTGATCGGGAGGACGGTCTTTCCACGGAAGTCGAACTTCTCGGTGAAGGTCGACATGATCATCGGTGCTCTGACGTTCCAGATGGGGCTGGCCAGCAGCACGGTGTCGTAGCGCTCGATGGACGCAGGCAGGTTGGCGATGGCCGGTCGCGCGTCGGCTTCTTGTTCGCGGACGTTGCGTGCGACGGTCTCGTCGTAGTCGTCGGGGTAGGGGTCGGCGGCTTCGATGCGGTGGACGTCGCAGTCGATGCGCTCGCTGATCATGCGCGCGAGTACCTGGGTGTTTCCGACCTTGAGGTTGGTGCGCCCGCCGTAGGAGTAGTTCTCGCCCGGACGGGAGAAGTAGGCGAGCAGGATTCGCTTGCCGGGCCCGGCCGTCGAGGTGCGTCGCTCAGTCGACTCCCGCGCGGTCTCCGCGCTCGGCGCGGACGTGGAACAGCCGGTGATCTGCGCACCGGTCATGATGGTGGCTCCTCCCAGAAGTACGCCACGAAGGAGCGTCCGCCGCCCCGGCGTGCCGGGTTCCGTTTTCCCGGCGTCGACGGCGTCGAGTTCGCTGACCGTCATCCGCCGGTCCCGTGCAGGGAACGGACCGCGTCGAGATCCGCGCGCACTTCCCGCGGCTCGGCTTCGACGGGGAGGTCGGCCGGGTCCAGCACGCCGTCCAGGGAGCCGGAGTCATCGGCCTTCAGGGCGCCGAAGAGCCCTGTCCAGTCAGACTGCTCTTCGCCCTCGGTGGCGATGAGTTCGAACGTCTTGCCCAGTGCGGTATCGGTCAGCAGGCTGCGGACGAGCGTCTCGGCGATCTGGTCCCGGGCGATCCCGCCGTCGACCGTGCCGCCTTGTTCCAGTACGAGGCGCCGCTGGGTGGGGCCGGCGTCGTCGAACCAGCCGGGCCGGACGATCGTGTACGGCAGTCCACTGGCGCGCAGCAGCCGCTCGGAGCGCCGCTTCCAGGGGGAGTTGCCGGGGATGTCGCTGCGGGTGGCGTAGATGGAGGTCATCAGCGCCACCCGCGGCCGGGCGCCGTCGAGGCCCTGCAGGAGGTTGAGTACTCCGCCGTAGTCGACGCGGCGCCGGGTCTCGGGGGCGCCGCCGGAGCCGTGGGTGAGGACGAGGGCGTCGGCTCCGCGGACGGCGCCCCGCAGGGAGGCGGGGTCTTCGAGGTCTGCCTCGACCAGTTCGACGCCGGGGAGCAGCCGTTCGGCGCGGCGCACGTCGCGTACGAGTGCGCGCGGGTGCAGGCCGTGCTGTTGGGCAGCCGCCACCGCGAGCCGTCCGATGCTGCCGGTCGCGCCGACCATCAGTACGTCGGTGATGTTCTGCTTCGGGGACATGTCGAAGCCCTCTCCTGCGGGGTGTTGGCCCTGGCCGGATCAGCTGTCGAGACGGCGCTTGCTGAGCCAGGTGACCATCTCCGGGTCGTGGTGGTCGAAGAACAGCGTCGCTCCGGTGTCCAGGGTGGCGATGGCCGCCATCTGGTCGTCGGTGAGCTCGAAGTCGAAGACGTCGAGGTTCTCCGCCATGCGCTCGGGGCGGACCGACTTGGGGATGGCGATGACGCCGCGCTGCGTGAGCCAGCGCAGTACGACCTGGGCGACGGACTTGCCGTGCTTCTCACCGATCTCGCTCAGCAGCGCGTTGGTGAAGAGGTCGTTCTTGCCCTCGGCGAAGCCGCCCCAGGACTGGATCTGTACCCCGTGCTCGCGCATGAGCTCCTGGTAGGCGGCGCGCTGGAAGAACGGGTGGGTCTCGATCTGGTTGACCGCGGGCGTGATCTCGTTGTTGAAGATCAGGTCGAGGAGCCGGTCGGGGTAGAAGTTGGCGACGCCGATCGCCTTGGCGAGACCCTCGCGGTTCAGGTCCTCCATGGCGCGCCACTGGCCGTAGACGTCGCCGTAGGGCTGGTGCATCAGGTACAGGTCGAGGTAGTCCAGGCCGAGCTTGTTCATCGACGCCTCGAAGGCGCGCTTGGTGTTCTGCTCGGCGGGGGCGTCCTGGACGTACAGCTTGGTGGTGACGAACAGCTCCTCGCGCGGGATCCCGCTGGCCTTGATGGCGCGGCCGACGGCCGCCTCATTGCCGTAGGAGGCGGCGGTGTCGAGGAGGCGGTAGCCGGCCGCGAGAGCATCGGTGACGGCCTGCTCGGTCTCCTCGGCGGGGATCTGGAACACGCCGAAGCCGAGGACGGGCATCTCGACGCCGTTGTTCAGGGTCACGTTCTGCATGGGGATTCCTTCTGTGCTTTCTGTACGGGGTGAAGCGGCGGGAAAGGGCGGGCGTCGGGCAGCCGGGGCGGTCAGCGTTCGAGCATCCGCAGGCCGGCTTCCGTATGGGTGGCTCCGGACGCCGCGGGGAGGCTGGTCAGCCTGTCGAGCTGGGCGGCGGTCAGCCGGATGCCGTCGGCGGCGGTGTTCTCCTCGACCCGGTGGACCCGCTTGGTGCCGGGGATGGGGGCGATGTCGTCGCCCTGGGCGAGGAGCCAGGCCAGGGCGACCTGGGCCGGGGTGGCGCCCGCTTCCGCGGCGACGGCCTGGACTTCGTCGGCGAGGCGCAGGTTGCGCTGGAAGTTCTCGCCGGTGAAGCGCGGGTTGCCGTGCCGGAAGTCGCCCTCCTCGAAGGCGTCGGTCGAGCGGATCGTGCCGGTGAGGAAGCCGTGGCCGAGGGGCGCGAACGGCACGAAGCCGATATTCAGCTCGCGCAGCAGCGGCAGTACCCGTGCTTCGGGATCACGGGTCCACAGCGAGTACTCCGACTGCACCGCGGTCACCGGGTGCACGGCGTGCGCGCGGCGGATGGTGTCGGGCCCGGCCTCCGACAGGCCGATGGCGCGGACCTTGCCCTCGGCGACCAGCTCGGCCAGCGCGCCGGCGGTCTCCTCGATCGGGATGTTCGGGTCGACCCGGTGCTGGTAGTACAGATCGATGTGGTCGGTGCCGAGCCGGGTCAACGAGCCTTCGACGGCGGTGCGGATGTTGGCCGGGCTGCTGTCGAGGTGCCACACGCCGGCGCCCGCGTGCGAGACGAGACCGAACTTCGTCGCCAGTACGACCTGGTCGCGTCGCCCCTTGAGGGCCCGGCCGAGCAGCTCCTCGTTGGCGTACGGGCCGTAGATCTCGGCGGTGTCGATGAAGGTGACGCCAAGCTCCAGGGCCCGGTGCAGGGTGCGGATGGACTCCGCCTCGTCGGTTCCGGAGTCGGTGTAGCCGTGGGACATCCCCATGGCACCGAGACCGATCCGGGAAACTTCCAGGTCACGAAGCTTGATGTAGTGCATCGGCTCTCTCCGCTCGATCGCCTTCCGGCGAGTTCCGCTCTGGTCCGAAAACCACTTTCGCGCCTTTTCTCTGCGCGTGGCAGGCCGGGTTCTGCGGGGGAATGACAGGGCCCCCCACTCGCTCCTCGCGAGGGTCACGCCCTCGCCGGGCTGAGCACCGGGTCCGTACGGTGGATCGTGCCCGTCCCGTGGGACAGAGGCAGGCCGGTGCCGCAGCTCGTGTGGGCGATGATCTCCGCGGCGATCGAGATGGCCGTCTCTTCGGGGGTACGAGCGCCGAGGCCGAGGCCGATGGGCGAGTGCAGGCGGGCCAGTTGTGCCTCAAGTACGCCGGCTTCACGCAGGCGTTCCGGCCGTTGCTCGTGGGTCCGGCGGGATCCCATCGCGCCCACGTAGCCGACGGGGAGTGCGAGAGCTCGGGTCAGGTGCGGCACGGCGGTGGGTTCGACGCGTTGCACCAGCACGTCGAGCTCACCGCCGCAGGTGAGGCCGACCGCGAAGGCATCGGAGTCGGAGTGGCCGAACCGCGCACGTTGCGGGGGCCCGCCGGAGTCGAGGATCTCGCGGCACAGGTCGTGGACGGCTCCTTCGACGCAGCCACCGGAGATGCTGCCGGCCGCGTTGCCGTCGGCGAATGGGCGGTGCCCGGGGGCAGGGGCGCGCTGCCGCTGACGCCGACGACGGTGGCGAGGGCGAAGGGGCGG